>Ga0326511_10000223_pt1 | contig 47520 bp, 57 predicted proteins | sample 0_2496_0518_D_FD_203701 | JGI IMG/M metagenome (GOLD analysis project Ga0326511, IMG submission 203701) | Bovine rumen microbial communities from UC Davis, California, United States - 0_2496_0518 | ecosystem: Host-associated > Mammals > Digestive system > Stomach > Rumen | place: USA... | reverse complement strand
GTCGGTCTGTTTGCTAGCTTCGGAATCTGGGCTATAGATGTTCACATCCAGAGACAGTCCGAGAGCATGACAGCTACCGCGCTTGCCTCATACCAGGCAGAGGAACGTGCCAAGGCAGATGAGATTGCTCATCAACAGGAATTGTACGCTCAGTCTGAGGAAGCTGTCACGCAGAAAATGGCAACTGCGCTTGCGAAGGTGTTCTACGGTGCTGATAAGTTCCGGGAGAAATACAACTATTCCGATGCCGATTTTCGCACTCTTGCCAGATGCGTCTTTAACAGATGTGAGAACCCTGGATACTCCGATGATTTTTACGAAGTGATCAACCAGAAAGACCAATGGGTTGGTTACTATGACAGCAATCCGGTACTCGATGAGTACTACAATCTCGCTTTAACGTCCATCCGTGAGTGGCGAAGCGAGACGGTAAAGCCAGTTAGCAATGATTATCTCTGGTCTGAGTATACGCCGAACGGAATCTTCTTGAAGAACGATTTTCATGCCGACGGTTATGCGAGGAGGTGGAGAGCGGCATGAGTGACGCATATTACATAAATTCCGGGACATGGCATACATGCCCGATTTGCGGAAAGCGATTTTTCACAACCAGTCCGGGTGAGTACGTTTATAAGCGGCCCACCAAAACAGAGAGCGGAGCAACGGTTGTTTACTTTTGTAAGTGGTCGCATCTCCGTCAGTGGGAAAGAGAGAAGGAAAATGGCTAAACACATCGACCGTAATGCGTTTCTCACGAAGGAACGCACGTTGTACTGTAAAAACTGCATTAGGCGAACGAACAGCAAAGGAAAGACCGTCTATGAGATCGGAGAAGCTCCGTGCCGTGCCTGCGGCATTGGGGACGTATTGGATGATTTAGAAGACTATCCCGCCGCTGACGTGGTGGAGCGGAAGACCGGGAAATGGATTTTTTCATATGACCATGGTGGCCCAAATCACGCATACTTTTGTTCTAAATGTAAAAGGACAATACATACTGCTGATTTAGGTGATTGGAGTTTTTGCCCGAACTGCGGCGCAAAGATGATCGGAGGCGATGACGATGTATGAAGAACTTGTGAAGCGGCTGAAAATCGCCGCAGACTGGGCGGGTAAAGGGTTCTGTATTACGCCAAGTCTTTGCCTTGAGGCCGCCGATGCCATAGAGTTTTTACATACCTACAAAGTGGCATTTGAGAATATCATTTCGATGGGCGGCTGGTGGCTGGTTGGGCAGGACAAGAATCTTTACCGTATGGACGTGCCGATGAATTGGCCTCCGAATGGGACAAAAACGGTCGAACTATTTCCGCTACCCGAGCCGCCGAAGGAGGAATGAGCATGTGTTATCTGCTTTTCATCACATGTTGTTGGGTAGTGATGTTCTTTGCTGATAAGCTTGGGGTAAATAGCCTTGACAACACAACATTGCTGTGTCTTGCAATTCTGACGGCTGGCGAAGTTATTTCATGGAGGTGTAGTAAATGAGCGTTTTGATCAAAGACAGGGAGATGCCGAAAAACTGCGCAGGATGCTTTCTCAGAGTTGGACAGTGTTCAAAGAGAATATACATGGAAAACCGGCCTTCTGATTGCCCTCTCATCGAAATTCCCGAACCGCATGGGCGGCTGATTATAGAAGGAGATGAGATCATTGCCTTGGAAAGTTAAAGGCCGGTCAATTTCATATGAGCCTTGGTATGGCAGTTATGCGTCTATGATGCAACGATTCTACAATCAAAACGCCGCAAATTATCATCTGTATGGTGGGCGCGGAATCGAGGTCTGCGATGAATGGCACAATGTTGAAACCTTTGAAAAATGGGCATTGGAGAATGGTTACGAAAAAGGCCTGACACTTGACCGCATCGACCCTAATGGTGATTACACACCGGAAAATTGTCGGTGGGCAACATCAAAACAGCAAGCGAATAACCGGCGCAATACAGTTTATGTCACAATAGACGATGTAACAAAATCATTGTCGGAATGGGCAGACTTCGCAGGAATCAGCCGATCAACAATGAGTGATAGATATTTCTGTAAAGGAATACGTGGTGTCATGCTGTTGCACAGAACCGAAGACACAAAGTTTAAAAAGGGATATAACCGATACGGGGACTCAAGACATTATGATGATTACACTCCAACCATCATTCCAGCAAGCGAGGAGTGCGAGACGTGAAGTACATCTGCAAACAAGGATTTTCCGTTGAAGAATACGATGATGACGGCTGGCCTACCGACAAATACATGAACATCGAAGCTGGCGAAGTATATGAAGTCAATAACGATTGGCACAGAGTAGCCGGAGGGTATGATTCTATCCGCCTTGAAAACAATGAAAACGGGAACTGGCTTGAGCTACAACAGGCAACTATTGACCAATACTTTGACAGGGCAGAGGAGTGCGAGTGATGAAGCGAGAAATAAAAAGGTTGAACAACTGGTTCTCTCGCCACGGGTGGCGTAGAGATAATCGTGGATATGAACAGTACATCTGGAAAGAGCAAGAGACTTGTTTTATTACACATTTTGATGGAAAAGAATATCGGAAAATAAATGAAACAACAATTTTGATATGGCCTTCAGCAAAAAAGATTTCTGTCGCTAACAGGTCGTTTTGGAGATCAAACACAGGGGATACAATGGAATGTTCAGTTGGACAAGGTTTCAGCTATGCGCTTACGCCAGAAGAGTTTGCAAAAATCAAAGAGCTTTATGATGCATTGAACAACGAACTTCAGATAGCAAGGAGGGACAAGAGTTGACCTTATACGAAATGCTTGATAGAGCAATGGCACATCAAAAAGTGTGGATTTTTGAAACCAATACTTACGGTCAGAACATGCCACTTTTTAAAGGGACGGTGAATGATGCGAGAATAGAACCAGAACTAAGGGTGTGGGACTTCCTGATGTGTGAAGTTGAGTTTTACGACTGTTCTCATGGAATCCTTGATATTCGGGTAAAGGACACAAATTACGATAAACGGCTTGAAGATCATTACCTTTTTGCCGATAGATGGGACAGATACGACAAAAGCAAAAGACCGTGGAGACATTCAATCGAAATAGAAGAAGAAAAAAGGGCAGAGGAGGGCGAGTAATGATTCATCAATGCGACAAGCCGTGCGGCAACAAGACGGCAAGCGGCTACTGTGCGACAACAGCTTGCATCAATCCGCAGTATTCCAACATCATCGGCACAGTGCAGTATGGTCAAGGCGTTCAGAAGCGCATCATCACCAACGCCGACCGCATCCGGGCTATGACGGGCGAGGAGCTGGCTGCGTTTTTCGCTCAGCAAGAATATAGAAAGCCGGTCTTTGATGGTTGGCTACCGCTTTGCAACCATGTTATGGGGCCGAGAACGTGCCATGAAAACGGGTGCGAAAAGTGCTGGCTCGAATGGCTGAAACAGGAGGAAAAAAACCACCCCTCGGATTGAGGGGTGGCTCTTTTTTGTGTGTTCCGGCCTTACTTCTCGTTCTTCCAGGGGTACATGATCTCGTTGAACGCGTACCACATGGCGTCTTCATCGGAAACGCCGGCCCGCTTCAGCTCGTTCGTGGCCTCGTACTCCGCCTTGATCTTGACGCCCTTCTCGTCGACGGTGCCGTCCTTGTCCGCGTCGGCGCTTTCGACCGCGTCCAGAGCTTCCTGCACGCTGGCACCGCCGGATCGCATCGCCAGGTAGATCGCCGCACGTCCCTTTGTGATGTCCCAGGTGACGGTCTCCTTCCCGGTTTCCTCGTCGATCTTCGTCTTGGCCTTGGACATGATCGCGTCGACGTCGTCGTCGTTCAGGTTTCCGTCGCGATACCCGTCGTAGACGGACGAGAACTTGTCCTGCCCGCTCGCGCTGTCCTTGCCTCTCGCCTTTGCGTTGTCCTTGGCTACGGTCTTGTACTCCCTGACCGCCGCGGCGCTGCTGGCCTGGTATCCGTAGTCGTTCGGCGTGAGGTAGTCGTAGTAGTTCATGAGCGTGCTGTTCTTCTCCCGCATCAGCTCCTGCTCCTCTTCGGTCATTCTGCTGACTGGGCCGACCAGCTCGTCCACCACATCCCAGTCGTTGTGCGTCTCGGCGTAGTTGAACGCCTTGCTCGTGCTGAGGAAGGCGACCGGGCTGTCGAGTTCCCGGATCTCATCGTACTTGCTGTCATACGGCAGATCGTGTTCTTCCGCAAAGCTGCCCTTGACGCCGTCTTTGACGTAGTCGCCGAGGTTCCCCATGAGCACGGCCTTTAGCTCGTCGTCCGCGTTCCGGTAAACCGGTGAGCGCATCAGCAGCATGGCCGAGGAGTCGAGGCTCTTTCCGTACCCGTCCTTCCAGTCCTTCCGCTCCTCCGCCGTGAGCTTTACTTTCTCCTTGGCGGCGCCGCTGCCGAACTGTTCGGTGCTTGGCCCGTTCCTGCTCGGCAGGAGCTGCTCCCCGGTCTCGTCTCTCAGCCGCTCAATCTCACGGCTGACAGCGCTCTGCTGCACCTGCGTGTGCCGGTTTCCGCCGTAAGTGTTCAGGAGTCTGGTTCCGACATCCCCCTGCTCAATCTCCCGCCCGAAGCTGTCTGTCTTGACCGGCAGCGTTTCCCTCAGCCCCGGGACGGAAGACTTGAACTGGTTGACCGCCCGCTCTCCTGCGTTGTTGCCGCTGGTGTCCCTCGCGTATCTGTCCGTGACCGTGGTTAGGTGCCGGACCGGAGCCGGGACAAATCCGCCCGCCACGCTTCCAGCCGAGCTTGCCGCCGTGTTCAAGAACGTCTGCCACGCATCGTCCGGGGTGTCGGAATACCGGTAGGAATCCTCGATGTTCTTCAGCGCCGACACGCTGGGCAGGCTCATGAAGTTTTCCGTCGCGGACATCCAGATTGCCTGTTTTGCCGACAGTCCCTCCGCGATCAGGCTTGCCGCCGTGAGCAGCTGGTTTGCCGGTTCGATGGAGCTGATGTCAATGGTTCGGTCATCGTTTCTCCATGTCGAGTCCGTGTCCCCGTCGGCAGCCCTCAGCATCATGTCGATGTTGAACTGCATGCCGGACTTGCCTTCCGCCTTGTTCTGGGCTTTGACGTCCTTGTCTTCCTCGTTCTCCCAGTCCTTGAAGAACGGCCAGTTCTTCATGAGCTGGGCAAGTCCGACGATCAGCGCCGTTCCCGTGACGCCTCTGGCAAAGTCCGTGACCGCCTGGTTCTGCTGTGCCATTGTGACTTCCCCGATTCTGGCGTCGCTTGCCGTTCTCAGGATTTCGGCAAAGCCTTTTATCGCTCCGGCCGGGGAGAATTCCAGCGCTTTTACGCCGATGTTGGTCGGGACCTTGGTATAAGGCATCAGCGCCGTGCCGAGGCCGAACTGCCCCTTCTGGTATCCGCCCTTGTGAAAAGGATTGACCGACGCGCCGAACTTGTTTGCGCCTTCCCGGATCGCGTCCGCCGTTCTTGCCGCCGCTCCCTCGTTCTGGAACAGCCGGTAGGACGCGACCTGATCCGCCGTCTGCTGCACGTCCGCGTCGTTGACCTGATACCCGTTTCTCGCGTTTGCTCTCCGGATTGCGTCCGCCGAGCTCTGCGTCGCCCCGCCCCGGAAGAACTTATCCGAGGAATTCAGCATGTACCCGTTCCACTGTTCCCAGCGGCTGAGCACGCGCTCGATCAGGTTTCCGTTCGGGTCGAACGTCCGGACCCGGCTCAGGTCGTAGCCTTCCATGGCGGAGTTCTCCGCCAGGTCGATGTTTGCCGCGACCTCCAGAATGCTCCGGTCGAGCGCCCGCTTTGCCGCAGCTCTCGCCTCTCTGCTCATGCCGCCGAGTTCAAAGCCCGTCGACCGCTGCCCCGTGATCTTCCCGACCAGCTGGTCGACCGCGACCGCGACGCCGTTGTTTGCCATCAGGTCGATCAGGCCAAAAGAGCTGTTTCCGTACAGGTTTCTCGCCCATGTGCCGGTACCCGTCAGCTGTGCCAGTTTCTGGAAGGTGTTCGCCTGCTTCAGTCTGTCCTGCTTTCCCTTGTAGCTGACATCCTCCGCGATCCCAGCCGCCTGGCAGGCGACAAAGCGCTGGATGAATTCTGCGTCCTGTTCGCCCAGGAGCTTCCGGAATTTGTTCTGCTGCTTCCGGTTGCCCATGTCGCCGAACATGCTGACGCCGCGCATCTGGTTGATCTTCACGGAGAGGTAGATGAGGTCTCCCTTCAGTGTTTCCCTTGCCTCCGTCTCGCTCATGCCGGAACTTGTCAGATCGTCGATGGCGTTCTCGATGGTGCCGAGACCCCGGACCGCGCTGTTGAGGTTCTTTTCCGCCTTCGCCGCCGCCTGCTGTGCCTTGGTGTCTCCCGGCTTCGCTTTGGCCTTGAAGTCCTCGAGCTGGTTCATGGACGCTTCCAGCACCGCCGCCGCCGTGGGTCTTGACTGCTTGGCCACCGCCTGCAGGCCTTTGGCCGTCTGGCTGATCTTGTAGGTCTGAATCCGTTTCCACGCGGTCAGGTCCTTGCTGTCTCCCGTCCGGAGATACTGCTTGTACAGTTCGTTCTCGAACAGCCAGGCCGCGTCAACCATCTCGTTGTCCCATGCCGGGGCTTTCATCAGCTGGTCGAGCAGATCCAGCTTGTCGTCTGCCATCCGCATGGCCGCCCTCGTCAGGCTCTCCGCCTCCGACGTCGGGTTGTAGGTGATGGGATCGACGCCTCTCGCTCTCCCGCTTTCCGTCAGGGTGTTGGTGAAGTACTGGCTGATCTTTGCGCCCTTTCTGCGTCTCGGCAGGTCTTTCAGCGGGATGTTCGGATTCTCCTGATCCTGGTTGGTGTTGGTGTTGGTGTCGGTGTCGGTACTCGGATTTGCCCCGCCCGTGTTCGTCTCCGTATCAACGTTTTCGTTTACGTTCTGGTTCGCGTTCTGTTCCGTGCCAGGCCTTCCGGCTGCCTCTTCCGCGATCTCTGCCAGCTGGTTGTCGTTTGCTTCCTCCTCCTGCGTGTTTAACACGCTCTCAGGAGCATTTGTTTCCTCCGGACGTGAATTTACATCAGGCGGCGTCTCTGCCGTCTCTGTGGCCGCTTCTGCGGCAGCTGAGGTTCGCCTGTCGTACTCATCTTTCAGCAGCAGGTAAAAGCTCAGTCCGTCCGCTACGGTCTTCGCGTCCGAATCTTTCAGGCCGAGTGCATCGGCAAGCGCCTCCCGGCCTTCTTCAGATGCGACAAGCTGCAGATATTCCTCTTCCGACACGTCCCCGCTTTCCATCCGCTGGGCAAGGTCGCTTACTCCTGTGTCTGTTCCGACTCCTGTGTCGGTTCCCTGCTGTCCATCTCTTCCAGGACTTCCAGCATCAGTTTCCCCAACGGTGAGAGGTTCGGATTCGAACGCATATCCTGAATCAGTGGGAGAGCGCCGTGCTCTTGACTCGTCCCGGTAGTATTCCTGCCGCTGGGTCTGGTTGAGCCCTGCGATGTCTGCGAGTTCGTCATAGCTTCCCCGCCCCCATACGTCCTGGCTTGGGAGCCGGTCTTTTGTTTCTGCTGCATAGTTTTCTCTTCCTCCATCTATGACATCCCGGAAAGTATACTCTTCCGGTGCTTCGTCCCCGAACAGGCTGAATTCGCCAGCGTCCGCGTCCTCCCCCGAAACACCGATCCGCATGATTTTGTCGCAAAGTCCGTCAAAGAACGCCTGCATCTTCCTCGGCGAATTTTTCTGTTCTTCGATGAACCTTGCCAGATAAATTGTATCTGGGTCAGCCTCAGTGAACATGGACATGTTCGCCGTCATCTGTGCAACGCTTTGCCCGGCAGTTTTTGCATCGTTATAAAGCCGCAACGCATCGACCATGTGCGTCTGAAGACTGAAATTGGGTGCGGTTCCGTCCTTCACGCCGGCTTCGACAGAGAGAACCTTCGGCGCGGAAAACACCATTGCGTCAATGATTTTCCCGGTCTCGGCGCTCAATGCCATTTGGCTGGAAATCTCGCTGTCTCCGTATGCCGCATAGAAGATTGCGTTCTTTGCCCTGTTATAGGCATCTACCGTGATCTTGCTTACATCGTTGCCGTTTTTGTCCTTCCCGTTGGCGGTCATGGACCCACGTTCACTGTCCGGAATGACCTTCCGGATGAACTCGCGGACAAACGCCTCGTTGCTGTCTGACTGAATGTCAGTTCCTGGTGTCGTGTCGAGCAGATCCAGAATATCACGGATTCCGTCAGACATCAACACCTTTGCGTCTGCTTTAGCGGATTCTGCCGCGTTATATCTGGTGGTCTCACTGTTGTTCCCGCCTGCGGCCAGCCGCCCCCAGTCATAATCCTCACCGTCTACAACCCGGACAAGAATGGAATCCTTGCCAATTCCTGCCGGATCAATCTCAAGCCTCCCGGCGGCGTTTCGGATATACTCCGTGTAGCTTCCAAGGTTCCCTCGTTCAAACGCATTGGTGATAGCTTGCATTCTACCGTTGCCGCTGATCACTACGCCGTCGCTGCGGATCACTGGCGCTCCGGTGCTTGCGTCTGCCGACACTTCCAGCTTACGGGGATTTAGTCTTGCTCCGCGCTCCCGTGCTTCAGCCTGGTATTCTTCACTGCTACGGTCTCTCGGCTGCAGCTCCTGCGGATAATTAGGGTTTACATTTCCGTAAATGTCGTGGCTCACTTGAAGCTCGGAGAGCGGCACAACGGCAAAGTGTACCGGCACTTCATCTACGCCGATTTCAATATTGTCTCCGCCGCCGTAAGTGGCGTTCGGCAGCTCCGGCCCAGTATACGGTTCTGCTGTTGCGCTTGGGCCTGATGCCGTCGTGCTCTGCTCCGCCTCCCGCATCTCTGCGGCGATCTCTTCCAGCGGTGGGAGATCCGCGTCCATGTCCTCGTCATAGAGGCTCTCATCGCTTCCCTCCAGCGGGCCTGACGTCTCTTCAATGTCCTCGCCCATCGGATTGATAAAACCTTCCTCACCGTATTTTGGCGTAGGCTGAGGCTCTTCCGTTTCCTCCGTTCTCTGAGCCGTGACCGGCTCACCGTTATAGAGGCTCTCGTCCGATCCTTCCACCGGCCCGCTCTGCGGCTCTGCGTTCTCGGCCGCTCTCGGCCGCACGACCACCTTGTCCTTCGTGGTCTCTTTTGCGATCTCCGCCGCTTCTTCCATCGTGAGTCCGCTGTTTGCAAACTCCAGCGCTTCCTCCGCCAGGGCGGCTCTCGCCTTTGCGTCAAACTCCATGCCGCTGGCAAGCCCGTTTGTGAGCACGCCGAGGATATAGCCGATTGCCGCATCCTGTTTGACCTCGTTCCAGTCGATGCCCTGATCGCCGAGTCCCATGACCCGGGAGCCGAGGTTGTTCAGGACGTCTTCCAGCCCTTCCTCGATGCCTTCCGAGTTCAGCAGGGTTTTGATCGCTTTCTGTGTCGCCGGGCTTGCCCCGGAAATCATGTCGTCCGTGATCCCGCCGAGGATGCTCCTGCCGTAGACCGCTTCCACACCGCCGACCAGCTTGTTGCTGAGCCAGGCGGTGGCCGCGTGCAGAACGGCGGATGTCGCGATGCTGTCGGGGTCGTTGACTTCGCTGCCCGCCTGCTCCATGGCGCCGCCGCCCGCGGATCTGAGGTACATGTTGAACGATCCAGCCCCGCCGAGTACCGCGTTCTCCAGCGCGTCAACCGCGAGATCCGCTCCGCCCTTGATGACATTTGCCGTGAACTTTCCGCCCTCGCTCATGTCTTCCGTGACATCCTGCCACTTCTCGTCTGCCTCGCTCTGCATCCCCTGGGCGCTGCCGAGCAGCATCTCCGCCGCGTCGGCGAGCGCCGTTCCGTTCTCCCCGTTCTCGTTCGCTCTCCGCTGCGCGTCGTCGATCTGCGCCTGCAGGGCTTCGGATTCATCCCTGTACTTCTGGTCGCCCGTGGTGAGCAGGGCCTGATCCGCCAGGAACTTCCGCTGCGTCAGTTCCCGGATCTCGTCGTTGTCGTAGAACATGGAGTCGGCCGCGTACAGTCCGCCCGCCACGCCGCCGAGCGTTGACGCGCCTCGTCCGCCGAGCCAGCTTTCCGTGGCGTCAGCCATCCGGTCTTCCGGCATCATCCCGGCGTAGACTTCCCTGCCCGCTTCCCGGTTCTCTTCCTTGACCGCTTCCGCGAGTTCGTCCCGCTTCTCCGCCACAGGTGCGAATGCCGCCGCGCTCAGGGGATCCGTCGCCCAGCCGGAATACATCTGTTCCTCTGCCGCCGCCGCCTGATAGGCTTTCTGCTTGTCTGTCAGCTCACCCTGCTCCGCCCGCTCCGGTCTTGTGAAGAAATCCCCGATCTTGTCCCAGACCGTCGGGTTCTCCGCTTTCTTGTCCGCCTTGAGCTGCGTCTCCAGCTGGTTTGCCATCTCCAGCCACGACAGGCTCTCCTTCTCGCTTCCCGCGATGTCGGCTGCCTTGTTGACCGCGTCGAGGTACTTGCTCGTGGTCTCGGAGTTGGTCTCACCCGACTTCAGGTACTCCTGCACCTTGTTGCTCGCCGTGTTGAGTGCGACCGAGCCGCTGCCGAAGTTGAAGTTCTGCCGCTTGGTCGGGCCGTTTCCGGTCTTCGCCCGCTTGTAGTCGCTGGCGTCGTCCTGCCTCGGTGCGCCGTAGATCTGATACTGGGCGTCGCTCGACTTGCTCATGTTGCCGTGCTTGACATAGACGCCCCTGCGCTCCCCTCCCGAACTGCCCGAACTGCCGGAAGACGCAGGCTTTGCGCTCTGCGTCTGGCTGGCCGGCTGGCTCTGTTTCGGCTCCGGCGCCGGAGCCGGTGTCGAGACTTTTACGGCATCATCTTTTGTCCTCATCTTTTATCCTCCGAAGGATCCTTCTCTCAGCGGATGCTCGGCGCTGCGCCGCTGATCGCGTCCGGCACCGGGCCGCTGCTGCTGGAGCTTGTTTTCTTTGACGGCGTGTACGGCACATACGTGTCATACCAGACCTGTCTCTGCTGCGGTGGAGGAGGTGGCGGCACATAGTCCGGTTCCGTCCTGCCCGTGATCGCCCGGTATCTCGCCGCGTCGATCAGGCCCGTGTTGTACGCCAGTTCCGGATTGCTTCCAACCCAGAACTGCTGCATCATGCCGGCGGTCGGTTTCCCGTACAGCTGCTCGTATCCGGCGAAGTTACCGAAAGACGCCATCTGCGCGGCGTTCTTCTCAAGCCATTTGTTCTGGTTGTTGTAGTCGTCCAGCAGTGCCGCCGCCTCTTTGTAGTCGCGGTTGGCAATGGCCGCCTGCACCCTGTTGTTGTAGTCGTTTGTAAGCAGCTGCTTCTGCCGCTCGCTCTCCTGCAGTGCCATTTCCTGCTGCTGGGCAAGCCTTCCGGCTGCGGTTGCCCTGCCTCTGCCGAGCATCAGGGATTGCTGTGATCCCTGCTGTCGGTTCAGGTTTCGCACATCCGCGAAGCTGTCCATGCCACGCTGAACCCTGTCGTACTGGTTGCCGAGGTCTTCCTTGGCAAAGCGGAACTGGTTCTGTCCTGCTTCCGTCGCCTCGTTCTGCGCTCCGACGTTCTGGTCAAAGGCGGTCTTCAGTCCCTGCGTCTGCGTGGCGAGGGATTTGTCCATCGTGCTCTTGATGTTCCCCTGCGACTCCGCCTGCCTTGCGGTGTATGCCGCCTTGAACTGGTTCGGGTCTGCCGCCTGCGTCTTCATCGTCGCAGCCGTCGTGGTCGCCGCCGGGGTTCCCAGTGTCGGGCTTTTCTTTACATCATCTGCCATCTCATTTACCTCACTGATAAATGCTGCGGTATCCTGAGTTTGCTGCCTTCCCTGTCAGCTTCCGATAGTCATCTGCCGAGATCATGCCGGCCTGGAATGCCACTTCGGGGTGCTGGCTGATCCACACGTTACGCATCTGGTTGGCCTGCGCCTCACCGTAGAGGTTTCTGTAGGCGTCGAAGTTGCCGTAATCCGTGAGGTTCGCCGCCTGCGTGTCCAGCCAGTCGCGGTTGGTGTTGAAGTTCTTGATGAGTTCCTGATCACGCTTGGCGTCGGTCTCCGCCCTTGCGTCCACCAGAGCGTTGTTGTACGCCGTCCTGAGGTTCGCGATGTCCTGATTGCCCTGATTGATCGCCTCTGCCTCCTGCTCCCTCAGTGCGCCGTAGTTCGTACCGAACTGGTTGGCAAGCGCCATCTGCTGCTGCTGTGCCGTGCCGCTGGCAAGGCCGGATGTCATGGCACCGAGGTTGGCGTTTCGTCTGCGCCTCTCGTAGTTTGCGGCAAGGGTGTTCGCCTGTGTCTGGTACTGCGGGCTGATCTTGTTCAGCTCCGCCTGCTTGTTCGAGAGGTTCGTCTCGAACTGGCTTCTCAGTTTGTTGGCCTGTGCTGCATTCTGCTTGTCGTACAGGTTGTTGATCTGAGCTGCGGACTCGTTCTGTCTTGTCTTGTACTGATCCTGTAGTGTCGTTGCCATTTGTGTCACCTCACCTTATGCGTCGTCGGGGACGAGTTTGATGCTGTATATGTCAAGGTCGCAGATTGCGTTGCTTGCCTGATAGGCGTCGTTATGGGTAAAGAAGCAGAGTTTGACGTCCAGATTGACAGAACTGACATCAAATTCCTGCGGTGTGATCTGGCTCTGCGCTCCGCTTGTCGAGTTGAACAGGGTCTGCGGGACAATCACGGTGCTTCCGTCTGCGGCGAAGATTCCGAATGTCGGCGCGTTCGAGTATCCGCCATAGGCCCAGAACCTGCAGGTGTACTCGACAATGATTTTCTGAATCCCCGTCAGGTTGATAATCATGTCATTCATGTACTTTTCCTCTATGTGTGGCGTTGCCTGCAGGTAAAAATGCAAATACCCGATCTCCGGGTCGATGCCGCTCGGTGCGTATGGGGAGAATCCGGCGCTCCTGAACTGGGCGTTCCACGTGCCCCTGTTGTACAGGTACTGGGAGAAGTCGTGCCATGCTCCGCCCGTGTAGATGCTCCCGTTTTTCGATACCCACTCGTTGTTGATGTACTGATAGCAGAACGCCGGATACAGTTTGACGCTCTTCTCCGTGAATCCGATCTCAAGGTTCGTCGGTGCGATGCTGGGCCGGCAGAGGAACGCGACCATGCCAGCCTGTGGAGTATCTGGATACGTGTCACCGAATGCCCAGCCTGTGATCGACTCCGCCGTGTTCACCCAGACCGTGTTCTCCATCGGGTTCGTCGGTTTTGCCGTACCCCCAACCACGTCGATTGTGAGTCCTCCGCCGCCTGCGTTTACAATTCCAATCATGTTCTCATCTCCTATTTGGCATAGCCTGTCTGCCGCACTCTGATTTCCACATCCGTGACCGTGACCGCTGGCTGGTAGTCTTCCACGCTCAACATTAAGCGATAGTATACGAACTTCTTCGCCTTGATCTTTGTCCGCGTGGCGAAAGGCTGACCCTTGATCTTGGCCTTCTCCGAGCTTATGACCTTGTCCCGGAACGTGTTCTTTCGGTCGGTCTCCACGCACACATCCACGCTTGTTCCCGTTTCCGGTTTCAGCACGACCCAGAGCATTGAGCTGTACTTTCTCTCATACGCCGCTCCGAAGTCGATTGCGCCGGATACCCACTCTGCCTTGATCGGGACGCCAAGATCGGTTTTGGAGCCGTAGCCAAGTCTCGTGACAAGGCCCTCCGATGTGCCGAGAATCACATCGCCATGGAACGAGCACATCTTCACCACGTCGAAGCCCTCGTAGCGATACCATGCGTCTGCCGCATAGTTCCACACCAGCGCCACACCGTTGGAGCAGATGTAGAATTCCTGATTGTCGTTATCGTCCCACATGCAGCAGGACGGAAAGTCAATCTCCTTGATGCTCTTCTGGATTCGGTCGCTGATCCGTCGCGCCTGCCGCTCGTCCCGGCTGAGTGTCGAGGTGTAGTAGCTGGAATTAACCCAGTGGTACAGTTCGCTCCCCGAACAGGTCACGGGGTTGTTGTCCACCAATCTGACCTGACCGGGTGCGACATTGCCCTTGTCCCTGTTGACCGGGGTGCAGTAGATGGCGATGGTCTGGTCTCCGCTCACAAGCTCCATGCTGCTCTGGGTGATCGCCCATGTGCTGTCCGTCTTGTAGCAGACCAGATCGCCGTAGTGTCGGATCATGGAAGTAAGCGGTGTGTTGCTGTCTCCCACGTTGACCGTGTAGGTGTCCGGGAAGTAGTCCGCCCTCGGCATCCCGTCGTAGTCCATCCCGGAGTAGATCGCCTGATTGCTCCCGTTGCCGTACAGAAACACAAGGTTATCCGTCGGGCCGCTGAAGATTTCGGCGAACAGGTTTCCTGTCACCTGTGCCCTGTAAGTCTCCACCATCGTGTACGCGATCTCAATGCTGTTCACGCTCTTGGCGGGAACCGTCGTGAATGTGACCTGTCCGTTTGCGGAGTCCAGCATGTAGTCCGTGCTGGGAATCTCCGTTCCGTCCGCCGTGTATTTCACATGGTCGATCCCCTGCACGTTCTTCTCCGGCAGCGGGAAGGTCGCCCGCTCGCCGTCCGGGGAAATCCAGACTCTGCGCTTGCCGTTGAGGCGGTTCACGTATTCGCTGGTGGTCTCCCCGCTCTCGCTGTTTCCGTCCCCGTCAATCACAGGGCTGATGGAGACCGCGACCAGCGGGACGTATCCGTCCACCGTGGAGAAGTTGCTCCCGTCGTACTGGTAGTACTCGTATCCGTTCAGGATATAGACCGAGCCGCCGAATGGGAAGAAGCTCACACCCTTATCCGTCCGCAGTGAGCCGAGTACTTCCCTGACATAGTTCCCCGTCTCCGCGTCGTACAAGCTCCACAGCTTCCCGTCGCAGGCTGCGAGCAGGACTTCCTGCCCTGCCACCAGCCCCGTCCAGAGTCCGGCGATTGGGGTCGGCGTTGCCGAGACCGGCTTCTCGCTGACGAGGTAGCCCGCAAGATATACGTGCCCGCTGTCCCTGACAATGCTGTTCTGGTCGATGGCGTAGGGTCTTTCCAGATACCGCACGTACAGGTACTCTCCGTCTTCCAGTTCGGCGAGTCTTTCTTCCAGCTCTTCCAGCGTGAAGCTGAACGCGGTGTTTTCCAGCGTCAGCACGCCGTCCTCCACGCTTGCTGTCGTGTCCGCGTCGATCTGAAACACGCCGCCGGAGACTGTGCTTCTCGCGTCATATAGCGTGCCGTTTACGATGCTTGCGCCCATGCCGATCAGCACGATCTTGCCGGGGTTTCCCATCGCCGTCGCCGCCGTGTAGATGGCAATAACGTCGCCGTCTTTGATCTCCGTGATGCGCTGGATGTCCGGCTCGATGACCACCTCGTAGCTGCTGCAGAGGCCAGCCACAAACTCCGTGCCAGGCCTGCGCTTGAGGTTGCCGTCTCTCGTGATCTTCCAGTTGACCATCTTGGACGCTTCCCCGAACTTCATCTTCGTGTCGCCGTCCGGGTGCTCGTTCAGGCCGAGCCAGCGGGGGATCGTATAGACCCGCTCGTTTGTCGCTCCTGAGATTGTGGCCATTTACACGCCCCCTTCCACTCGCCTCATCGCCTCGCCGAGTTCGCGGAATCCGGTGCTTCTCTGCTCTTCCCTGTTCCCGTTCTCCGCGATCTCACCCGTCCCCGGAGGCAGGGCCTGCGGGGCCTGCTGGGCCTGCAGCTGCGCCTGCAGCTGTGCCTGCATCATCGCCTCCTGCTGCCGCGCCTGCTCCTTCAGTTCGTCGATCAGTTTCTGCCGTCCCGCGAGGTTGCGGTTCGGGATTCTCTCCAGATACTGCACCGCTGTGATGTGTCCGTTCAGCAGCAGGTTGTCCAGGGTCTCCAGCGATGCGATCTCGCTGTAGAAGCTGCTCGGCCCCGCGTCGATGCTGATGGTCATCTCGTGGTCGCGCAGTGAGCTGAAGTCGAACTCGACCGGAACCGTCTCTGGGATCTCCTGCGCTTCCTGCCCCGCCGCCTGCGCCAGCTGGTTCGCGCTCTCAAACATCGCCCGCATCCCGTCCGTGATTGGCATGTCGACCGTGCGCTTTCCGTAGTAGACCGTCATGAACTCCAGCCAGATCTGGCCTTGATCTTCGTCCTGCGTGTACACGTTCTGCTGCGTGACCGCGTGCGGCGTCGATGAGGCCTTCTGCAGGCTCAGGATGGCGCTGGTGTTGTACGCCTTGCCTTCGCCAAGCGCCGCCTCCGTTGCTCCCAGGGATTCCTGCGTGGTGTCGATTGCCGCCTGAATGTACTGGAATACCTGCGGGTGGATGGCCGGCGGGTCGATGGCCTTGATCGCCCCGTCCACGTTCCCCGTGACCGGGATTGCCGCTCCGACGCGGTTGTCGATGTGGCTGATCCTCGTCTTGTCGTAGATGTATTTCCCGAAGGCCGAGCGGTACATGTTCAGCCCGCTCATGGCCCAGACCTTGTTGACGAAGATCTGGTTCGGAATCAGGCCAGTCAGCATGGCCTGCCCGTGATAGCAGTCGTCGACGTAGTCCCAGTTCAGCCAGGTTAGCGGGTAGAGCCTCAGATTCGTGTTGTACGGTTTTCGGATCCAGCACTTCTGCGTGTATTCGCAGGCCCACACCTCGCCCTTCTCGTCGTCCTTCCACATCAGTGTGACGCAGGTGACCTTGCCTTCCGTCCGCTTCTGCACGTCCACGGCGTTCTCGTTTGTACCGTCGTCCGGCACGATGTCCGCCCACTCCGCGATGTCGTTTTCCGCCGCCCGCTTTCTCGCGCTGCGCAGCATGTCCCGCTTCTCAATCATGATATAGGGCTGCGGCTGCACCCTCGCGTCGTTCGGGTTCCCGAAGAGCACCCTCGTGTTCTTGATGGTTTCCGTACGGATTCTTCCATTGACGCCGTCGCCCGCCGGTGCATCCGCGTCCCACCAGGTGTACATGGCCCCGTCACCGCGCACGGCCGCGTCACGCACAGAGATCTTCTGCAGCTGGGAGAACTTCGTCTGCTCCCGCAGCCGGTCAAACTCGTCGTTGACGATCCGCACCGGGTCGAGCAGCGCGTCGTCGTTCGGTGCCGCAGCCATCGGCGTCGCCGTCATCTTCACGTCGTCCGACACGATGGATGCAATCGTGTGCCCGACCGTGCGCTTGAGGAAGTTGAACTGCGGCGTCGGCAATCCGTTTGCCTGCACGCCCTCCCACTGCTTGCCGATATAGAAGTTCTCGTTGGTCTTCACGGTCTCCTGCAGGTTGATCTTCGTGTTGTACGAGACTCCGTCCTCGTAGGCTTTCCATCCCCATTCGACGGTCGGCTCGTTTTTCCCGTCAAACAGGCCGAGTTCTTTATCTTCTGCCATTGTCGTTCACTCCCGCGCCCGTGGCGTCGAAGTTGAGGATGCTGGCCACGGTCTCGTTCCACATCCGCTCCGCCTGTACCCTCTTTTCCAGTTCGTCGTTCATGTCCTTCATCAGCACATCCCGGCGCAGGCTCTCCTCTTTCAAGTCCGCCGGAATCATGTCTTTCAGGCACCGTATCGCCGTTTCCGCCGTTCTTGCCGTGTTTAACGCTCTGTGTGCGGTTTCTTTTGCCTCGGTGGCCTCCCGCCTTGCCCGCATGGCGATTGCCGCAGCGGCCGCGGAAAACGCCGTGAGTGCTATGAACAGGATTGCCATAATCAGATTGTTTTCCATCTCTTCCTCCGTTATGCGGCCCCGATGTAACCCTCTGACGGTTCGCCGCCGCACATGTATGTCTCGTAGTTCTCTTCCTTCTCGTCCAGCAGGTCTTCGAAAAACCGGCGCTTCTTCTCCTGCGGCGCCTCCGTCGGCAGAACCCTGCTTGCGCAGTAGGCTCTTGCCGCGTCGACGCTGTGGGTGATCTCATGCGGTTCTTTTGCGCAGTCGTTCGGGTTCTTCTCGTCCGCCTGGATCTCCTGGATGTCCTTGATGACCCGCTCCAGATCGGAGAACATCATCAGCCCCGGCATGGTCGCCGGCGCCTGACCTTCCGGAAACAGGCTCTTCACGTACGGGTCGTTCAGCGGCATCGGCGCCATCATGCTCTTCATCGCCATGTGCCCCTGCACGCGGTCTCTCGGGCTCTGGATGATCGGGACGCCGTTGGTCTGGAACTGCTCCGCCATGGTCTTGCCGCTCTCTTTGGTGCGGCTCCACATGTCCCACGGTGCGAACGTGATTTCGATCTTCTCGTGAGCCGGACTGTTCTGCATGCACAGAGCCGCCGCCTTCTGTATAATCAGGCCCTTCTCTTCCACTTCCCGGTACGCCCACGCCCTGCCGTCCGTGTCCACCGCCCACCAGAGGCAGGCGAACATGTCCAGGCCGTAGTCGAAGCTCCGGTATCGCTTCCAGTGATCCGGGATGCGGAACGGTGCCATCACATGCGTGTGGTTCTTGAACTCCTTGAAGTAGCCGCCGCCCAGCGTGCTCCAGTCACCGTATCGGTACGCCTTTCTCACGTCCTCAGGCAGCTGCGCCAGGTTTCTGAGGTAGTTCGGCGAGTGCTCCAGCATGTGGGTGTTGTCCTCGACCGTCGCGAAGATGAAGGTGTAGTCGTCCGGGTTCTCGTTCTCCTCCGGGTTTGAGCAGTTGGTCTTGTACTCGCGGTCAATGAACAGGCGCTTCACCCAGTTGTGCCCAACGCCGCCGGGGTTGCAGGTGAGGAACATCTGCTTCGGGATCGGACTTGCGCCACGCAGCATGCCTGCCAGGATGTTGAATGCCCTCTCTGAGAACTGTGTCGCCTCATCCAGAAACACATAGTCATATTCCTGGCCGTTGTATTCGTCCTCGCTGTCCTTGCCCGCCCAGTGTCCGAATCGGATTGTCGACCCGTTTTCGAACGTCAGCAGTTTGGTCGTCCCGTTGTAGGTCGCCGCTCCCGTCTGTGTCGCCATCCGCCGCAGCGGCAGGATGTGGTTTTCTTCCAGCGCCGGATAGGTCTGGCGGAAGATAATGATGCGGATGCCTGGATTCAGGCAGGCGCTGAGAAAGGCTTTCACTCTGACGGCGTGTGTCTTGCCACCGCCCTTGGCTCCGCCGTAGGCCACGAACATGCTTGTCGCCCGATAGAACTGCAGCTGTTTCGGGTTCGCCTCACCGGGATTCCATCGGACAATGTTCGAGTCCTTGCCGATTTCCGGCCCCTGGTTCTTCTGGTTGCTCATTTCTTCCCGCTCATATCTTCCGGAAGGCTTCGTCGCCGCCGACGCCTGACGTGTCGATGATCAGTTTCTTTCCGCCCTTGTCCGGTCTGCGGTCGACCCAGCCTCCGTTTGCCGGCTGCTTGAGGATTGCCAGAAACGCAGCCGCGTTCCTCGGATTGTTCGCCATGCTTCTTGACGCCCAGCTCTCCCTCATGTCCGCCGCCCAGTCCGTCACACGGACAAAGGTCTTATCGTCCAGGTAGGTCTGGTACTCCTCCTTCGTCAGGTTCAGGAAGATCCTCATCCCCGCCTCGTCCGGAAAGACGTCCCCTTCCTCCCTGCATCGGTCGAAGTATGCCTGCATCTTTTTCTTCAGTTCCGCCGGCGTCCGGTACGGCCTCAGGTCTGCCGCCGTCGCGCCTTCAGGAATCTTTCTCGGTCTGCCTCTCGGCATGTTCCGTCACCTCGTTCCTGCTGTCATCCCCACATGCTGAATTCGTTGTACGGTTCCAGTCCGCCGTAGACGTCCGTGATCTCCTCGCTCTCCGCCGGCATGCCGCGCATCAGGCTGGCCAGCAGCTCACTGTATCTCTGCTGGAAGAAGCTCGCCGTCTGCGGATTCTCGTCCAGCAGCAGGTGTGCTGCCAGTCCGTACGGCAGCACCGTGCCCGCGCAGTAGTCGTCCAGATCAATTTCGTCGTACAGCGATTCCAGCCGGTTGAGCACGGGACGTCTGCCCTTGCCCCACTCCTCATTCTTCCTGTACGTGTCGCTGTATGGATACAGTTCCCCCTGCAGCACGTTCAGAATCGCGAGCGTCCTGTGCCGGTACTCATCCGTGTCCTCGTACTTGTACTTGCCGTCATCGTCCAGTTCGTCCATCATCGTGATGGCCCGCTGGAACACATCCATTCCCGTGATGGAGCCTGTCGTCACATACGCCATCTCATGTCACCCCCGTTGCCTGTCTCGTGCAGAGGATCGCCGGGATCGTGATGGCTTCCGTCGGCCTCTTTCTGACCCAGACCGTCACCGTGCCCGCTCCCGTCTCCGCCACGGATGCTGGGAAGTACGATTCGATCTGCCCAAGGGAGAACGCGACCTGTGGGAAGTAGTCCGCCGTCACTCCCGTGAGACTGATGACTGCCTTGTACGGATAGCTCTGATACTGTGTGTCGCTCACCCATGCGCCGGGTGCGACAGCCACACTCTGAAACAGCAGGGAGTCTGCAAAACTCACTGCGTCCAGCTTCGCTTTGTCCGTGTCGGACATCAGGCCTGGGACGGAAGGTGTCGCGTTGTTGTATGTGGTGTTGGTGTTCAGCCACCCTGCGATCAGCCACGCCGTCCCGTCGAACGTCAGCGGCAGGATCGCTCCCGCGGCCCATGAGGTCTCAGGCGTCACGCCCGGTGACTGTACGCCCGTGCGGTAGAGCGGATAGGCGCTGAGTCCAGCCACTTTGAGCGTGGGGGATGCCGCCGTGTTGCTGTTGGTGAACTTGACGAAAATTGTAAGCCCCGTGAAGACAGCGTCTACATCCGGCAGGGTGACTTCCTTCTGTGCCGTGCCCGCCGCCGTGGCGCACGTTCCGTACACCGCAGAGGCCACGGGGCTGTCAATCTCGCCAGCCCTTACAATTCCTACAAACGGCATGGTTTACTCCTCCGCTTCGTCCTTTGCTTCCACGACCTGCACGACAGTCCCGTTGGCTGCGTCCGCCATGCCTTCACCGATGATGTAGGCGATCACGGAAGCCGCCGACATGATGACGCCGCTGATTGTCTCGACGGTCTCTCCGTCAACCTTGAACGCCATCAGCAGGCCGGATACCAGCCCGATAACCGCCAGCCAGAACTTCCTGCTCGTGAGTTTCCGTTTCCAATCGATAGCCATTATTCTGCCTCCTGAAAGATTTTGCACTCGCCGTCAAATTCCTTTTTGACCTCTTCAATGGATTTCGCAGCCATGTTGTAGGCCGCTTCCTTCGTCACGACGATGAATACTTTCTTGTCCATGTCATTTCTCCTTCAGAAATTGAATTGCGGTTTTGATCTCCGCTATGTCTGTACTGATTTCTCCGAATCGTTCTGCGTAACCGTTATGTGTGTCCAGTTTCCGGTCAACGGTCTGCATCCACATTTCCAGCTTTGCGTCCCGCTTGGCATTTTCCAGTTTCTGCTTGTTGACAATCGCCCGATTATTAATCAGACAGACAATCACTGCCACAAGCCCCGAGATAAGTGAGGCGATAACGGTCGCCTGAGCCGGTGTCAGATTCTGCATTGGTGTCACCCCCGCTCCATAAGTTTCGCCCAGCTTATCGGGCCAACACAGGCGTCCGGATCAAGTCCATTCTCCTGCTGGAACTGTTTAACTTTATCTGTAAGCACGCTTCCCCAGATGCCATCAATCAGCACGTTGTATCCTCTGCACTTGAGGATGCTCTGCAACAGCCAAACCTCAGGCCAGCCTGTGCAATGTTCGTCAACCACTCTGGGAGGCCAGGTTTCAATCTTTTGTTCTTCTGTAGGTTCCGGTTTTACTTGACCAACAGTTGACTGCCCGCTGAGATCAAGTTCCGCTCTGATCCTCAGTGCCGCCTCATACCGTGCTTGAACATTGTTGACGGCTGGGCGTTCATACTCCCGGCAAATTCTCATGCACGCCCCTTCAAGGGCTTCGGATGCACTGTACAAAGGTTCGAGTTTAAGCTGTGCCAGAAGGTTGGGATGTTCAGTCTGAAGCTCCCACATGGCAAAGCTTACTTGGAACTCGCACGAATCAATCTGCCGTCCGCTTTTCTTCCATGCGTCCCACAAATTCCGCTTCCTCTGTGGATACGTCCACTGTGCAAGACCGAACCCCTTCTGGTCTGTCGCAAACCGCTCCCGGTCTTGTGTACCGTTCTGGATAGCATTGACATACGCCTTGCTGATTGCTCTGCTTGGCTGGAAATCGCCCTGCACACGATACGGTTCGCAGTTGCTCTCACACTCCCAGTTGCCTAGCATCCCCAAAGCTCCGGCCTCAGAGAGTCCGTATCCACGCAATAGATTGTAAATGGTTTGATGAAAACTCATATCATTCCCTCGATAAATTCTTCCAGCTCGTCTCTGGTTATCAAGGCTCGTCACCTCCTGATGCTCCCATGAAAAAGATGAGTATTGCCGACACCACAAGGACGTAAATCATGATCCTGATTAAAAGCATACGGCATACCTCCTGTAAGGTTTTGTAAGGTTCTTGAAAGGTCAGGCTGCCGGATGGACTTGAACCACCGACCTGAGAAACTGCTCTCGCCTACTGAGCTACGGCAGCCTGTTTTCCGATCTCGTGACTATCTCGTGATTTCAAACGATTTTCACGAGATAGAACCGCCGCTGTTTGCATCCGTTACGGAAAGGACACATATTGCATTCAAAGGCGGTTTCCCCGCATTCTGACAAGTTGTTTCCCTCCCTTTGGTTTGTCATTTATTTAGGCCTTTAAGTGACTATTGATTTTTTGATAATCCTGTATATAATGATCTCAACAGGACTCCCCGCACCTCTCAACGATGTGTAACAGGGGAGACATTTTTATGTGGCGGCTTTGGTTGACTGAGCCGCCACAGTCTACAAAAATTCCCTAAATGGTGCGCATCGTCGAGAGGCGTTCAGGGATTTTGCTATCTCGTGCCTATCTCGTGAGTTTACCCGGCCTCTCTGGCATGGTTGACCCGGCCTGACAGGCTGGTTGTGCTGTCACTGGTTGGCATGGTATAATTTACTCGACAGGTTCGGCATTGACAGGTACAAGGATGATCTTGCCCTGTTCGTCATGCTCCACACGGTGAGTCACTTCGCCGCCGGCGGAAGCCAGCACCACCCAGCCGTCAATCTTGCCGGGGCTGAGTGCGGTTGATGCTCTGCCGCCATCGTAACGGCAATATCTGAGCGTGGTATCTTCTGGCTTGAGAATCGCATACAGGACGGTCTGGCCTTTTGCCGTGGTCATGCCATTGACCCAGACTCTGACCCCAGCGGATTCCAGCACTTCCATACGCTTTTCCAGATCGGCGAGGATCGCCGCAACGTCAATCTGCTTCTCATCCTTGGCGTATTCTGCCGCCATTGCAAGCAGTTCAGGAACGTCTGCCTCTTCCAGCTTGCCCATTGCAAACAGCTTGTAGATGCGCTCTTCCATATCGGAGAGCTTGTAGTTTCCAGTGTGAATGATGCTTTCAAGAAATTCTTTCATGATTCAGTTCCTCCTTATGAATTGAGAGCGTTTGCTATTGCCTGAGTGATCTTGTTGTCGATATAGAGCTTTGTGTCGGCTGGATATTCGACCTCAACGTCACCAGTATTTGCCCAGATGTTGTTCTGACCGTACAGGGTGGTCAGGATGCCGCTGACCTGTTCGGCGGTGAGCTGGTAGGGAATCGGAGTAGTAAACTCCGCAACAAAGGTCTGCGGGTTCTGAGTGAAATATTCTTTTAAATCGGCGGCTGTTGCAAAAGAATCAGCCCGAAGGTATATATCTCTACCCCATACAACAAAAGCGTTATTTGCATTATTTGAACCTAATGGAGCGTCGCTATTTCGCAGTACAGATGAAATTTGATGCCCTGTATATGGGTGCTGATTGGAGTTAAATACAGCGGCTATTGTAAATCTGTTGTGGCCTGATTGAACAGCCACGCTAACATTATGCGTACCATCAACCACAGCGCCTTCGTAAGTCACATTCAATGTCCCCGTCCTGTCAGGGTTGATGGTGAGCGTCCCTCCGTAGACTGTGCCAGCTTCAGTCGGGAACGCGACGGAGATTTGGTTGCCGGTGTAGGGGGCAAACGTGGCGTCGGTTTCGGATGCAAGACGAATCATGGGCCTGAAGACAAGGCCGTTTGCGTTAACTCCTGTTCTGATAGTAATCTGCATCTGAGCAAGATTTGCCAGCGCCGCTTCCGTATACGTTGCACCGCTTCCAATGTCAGTGTTCCCGATACCGGAACCATTTGAAGCAGTCAGAAACATGGCATATCCCGAATAATAATTACCACCGGCCGGACACCCATTCAAGATAAGATCACTTCCGCTCGGAAGGTCTGCGGCTGTTAGATACTGCCGAAAAACCGCTGTGCCGCTTGCTGTGCCGCTTGTGGATATTGTTCCGTCACTGTTAACCGTAAACGTGACACCGTTGCTCGTTGCCGTTTCAGCTGTAATGTGAAGATTATTCTTTCCAGCGTGTCCAATCTCCGCTCCCGTGTGACCGCTGATCGGGCAGATGTTGGAGTAGGGGGCGAAGGTAGCATCGGTTTCGGATGCAAGGCGGATCATGGGTTTGAAAACGAGGCTATTGGCATTTACTCCAGACCTAATGACAATTTGCAGTTTAGCAAATGTGGCGTAGTTTACCATAGGTATACCGTTACCGGAATCGGCATACATTCTTCTGCCGTCGCTGGTTGTTGCCACAAGTCCATAGGTAGTGTCTATGTCTCCACCAGCAGGACAACCGGACAAAATCAAAGAATCGGTAAGTTGATTAATTCCATTTGGATCAACCATATTAAGCACAGCAGTTCCAGTTGAAGTCCCGGAACAAGTCACCGTGCCATCAGAATTAACCGTGAATGTAACTCCGTTGCTTTCCAAAGATGTCGCTGTGTTTTCAAGCAGATTTTTCCCGCCCCCCGCAGGCCACGGAGAATCATACCCGTGCAAATCCTGCACAGGCTCGATCTGTGCCACCAGCTTGCGAATCGGCATACCGTCTGCTCCATCGTCAAAGCTTGCGATTGCACCGGAGGCTGTCTCCAAGATGACAGGGGCTTTGGAATTGAGGCCGGTGGTTTCGTCACTTATTTGGCGACTTAAATCACTGATGTCACTCGTGTTCTGGGCGATCTGTGCGGCGCTTGCGGATACCGACGCGGCAGCTGTTTCGGCTGCGTCCTGTGCCGTTTCCGCTGCGTCCTGAGCGTCTTCAGCCGCTCCCTGTGCAGCCTCTGCAGCGGTCTTGGCGGTCACCGCTGCGTTCTTCGCCGCGACAGCATCGGTCTTCGCCGTGTTTGCGGCTGTCGCCGATCCTGCGGCAGCAGTCGCACTGGCATTGGCATTACTGGCCTGCTGGGCTGCGGTTCCGGCGCTTGAGCTTGCCGCGCTTGCGCTGGAAGAGGCACTGGAAGCAGACCCAGCTGCCTGTGTCGCACTCCCTGCGGCTGCGCTGGCGCTACCTGCCGCAGCTGTGGCGGAGGCTCTGGCATCGTCGGCTGCGTCCGTTACGGTCTGGACGTACTCTGCGTACTTCTCTTCCCTGTACGCCTCAGCGGAGACCCGGGACGCCTCTGCCTGCACGCGGGAGGCCTCAGCGGATACTCTGGCGGATTCGGCCTGCACCCTTGACGCTTCAGCCTGCACTCTGGCTGTTTCCGCACTGGCCCGGTCGGATTCTGCGATGACTCTCGCGTTCTCAGCGTTAACCCTCAGGTTCTCGGCGTTGACACGCAGCGCTTCTGCGTTCGCCCTCAGGTTCTCAGCATTGGCTCTCGCGGTCTCCGCCTGTACACGAAGGCTCTCCGCGTCTTCCACGCTGGTCTCAAGGTCTCTGAGTTCTTCAAGCCCTGATTCCACCATGGACATGGCGGCGTCCGCCGTCTCTTCCGCATCCTGCGCAATGCTCAGAATCTGCTCCCAGATCGCGGGTGTTGGTTCGGCTTCCGCTGGTGTATTCGGTTCTGTGCCCGGTCGGATAAGCCCGGCAGATGCCCAGACCGTCGGGATGATGATGGCACCTGTCCCGTTCGCTCCGTAGACGCCGATAAAGAGCGGTTCCCCGTCTTCCACCAGCACTTCGGACGGCACGACGCAGTGCAGGCTGGAATCCAGCGCCACATCCACCTTCGTCCCCTCTTCCCCCACACGGAAGACCGAGAGCTTGACAAGTCCGTCCCAGTCTTCGGACAGGGTAAACTGCACTTCGATTCCGGCAGACCCGGAAGTCAGCAGTTCTTTATTTGTAACGACCGCTCTTCGCGTGTCGGCTGTAATCGTGATCATAGTTTCCTCCTGCATGCGAACTGTATACGAAAAGGGTGAGCGGAATCCCGCCCACCCATGATTGGTTTATCTGCGGTTATGTCGGCTGCTGCCCTGACGGGTAGGCGGCAGCCTACTGCCGGTTCATGAAAACGGATGGAGGCTCCGATTGCTCAGAGCCTCTTGTTTTTTGTCAGGTGGCGGCGTTGGAACGCGCGACCAGGATGCCTGCGGCCTTCTTTTCGAGGACGAAGCAGTCATGCAGGAAGCGGCCCTGGACGACGTGACCGTCGATGTCCGGGTGATCTTCGATGATACGCATGGTCTCGATCTTCTTCGGTGCCACGGCGCAGCCCTTCTTCACGATGATGTAGAGGACGTTGGTCGGCATGTAGGAATCGGGAACCAGCACGAAGTGGAGCTTGTCCAGTGTGCCGATCTCGCCGTTGACAACGATCTTGTTGGCGAGGTTCTGCATGGTGGCTCCGGTGCCGACGATCTGGTCGGCGAGCTTGACCTTCAGGGCTTCGGTCTCTTTGATGTAGATCACACGCCCGTCTTTCGGGACGAGCAGGTTGCTCATCTCGGCGTTGTGGCCCATGATGGTCTCAAGAGCGTTGGACTTCGAGAGGGTGACGCTGTACTTGATGGTGCCCTTGCCGCCCGTGCCCCAGCCGGTGGCAATGCCGTGGCCGGTGGCCAGCGCGTTCAGGCGGTACTTGTCAACATAGGGGATGATGACGTTTCTGGTCTCGCGGGCCAGAACCTTGGACGCGGCCTTGATCATCAGCTCGCTGGTGTTGTTGCGCTTGTCGATGGAGCCGTTGAAGCTCTTGTCGTCATTGACGGTGAGTTCCTGAACGGTGTCGCCAAGCTCGGTAAGATTGCCGAAGCGGCTGCCGCTTGTCAGATCCCAGTCATAGTCCTGCAGCGGCAGGTCATCGACGGAATACACGCGGACGGTCGCAACGCCAGTCCAGTCATAGTCCTGAGAGAAAATTCCCTCGGTAAGAGATTCTTTGGAAAAAGCCTCAACTACTTTCGGAGAGGCTTTGGTAGCAAAATTGAAAGCCATTTATAACACTCCATGTTACCAGGCTTCGTTCCACCCCTCATCAAATGGATCCTTGGTCGCAGCCGCACCAGTGGATTGAGAGCTTCCCATGGAACGCGCCTTGTTTTTCTGCTGCAGTTTTGTCTGCTCAAGCTCTTTCTGGAGTTTCTTGTTTTCGGCCTCCAGCTTCGTGTTGAGGTGGCGCTGGTACGCGTTGACCAGGTCGCCGCTCTTCTCCGCCTCGTCCCATACTTCTTTCGGTATGTCTTCGGCTTTGATCTCGTTTCCGTAGATTGAGAAGAATCTGTCCACGTTCTCGCGGCGTCTCTGCATCTGGAGTTCTTCCTCTTCAGCAGCTTTCTTCGCTTCGGCGGGTTCCATTGCCTTGAGTCTGGCCTGTACCGCCTGCGCCGCTGCTGCGGAAGCCTCGAGCCTTTCTCCCCGAGCTTTCGCCCGTGCGAGCAGGCTTCTCGTCCTGGTCTCGTCGATCAGCGCGTCAATGTCGCCGCCCCGCGATTCCGCGAGTTCTTTCAGGAAGCCTTCATACATCCGGAGTCTCGGTACGTCGTCTTTCACGGCGTCCCACTTTTCACGGATGCGCGGATAGTCCATGCCCTGTTGGGCGAGCTTGACTACTTCTTCCCTGTCAACGGTTCTCTCTTCGCCAAGGTGACGCAGGGTAAACGTCTCGGCCTGGTCGGGCTGTCCTTCGTTTCCCTCTGCCTCGCTCTGAGAAGAGTCGCCGTCGTTCTGCTCACCTTCAGTTCCTTCAGCGGTCTGCTGGTCTGCATCAGCTTCAGTCCCTTCGCTTTCTTCCGCAGTTGTCGCCTCTGTTCCTTCGGTGGTCTGACCGTCGTCTTCCCAGCCGGAGTCCCATGCCGCGTCCAGATCCGCCGACGTCTCGACAGTCGTGGCCTGCTCAGTCTGCACGGTGTTTTCGTTATCCATTTTTCTCCTCTTTCTCCGCTATGGTCGGCGGTTAAGATTCGTTTATTTCAAAGCGGTGGTGTCCCGCCCCGATGCAAAAGTAATAAAAAAACGACGCCTGACCGCACTCTCGTGCAATCTGACGTCGTTACGATTCTGTTGTTCTACCCCGCCGCAGTTCCCCGGATTCCCGAGTCTCGCTAAGGGTTAATCCGGGGTTCCGCGCTCAGGGTGTCAGGAAGGGTGTTAAGGAGAGGTGTCTTACCTCGTAATGGATGCTAAAGTTGCCCTGCCTTGACGGCCTACCATCCTGCCTTGGGCCGTTCTACGCTATGCTTTCGCATTTCGACTCCCACGTCTCATCAGGCGTATTTGTTTGGCAGGCTTGATCCCACAACTTCACAGGGCTGGTGGGCTTGGGCTGGCGCCGCCTGTAGGGCTTGAACCTACGACCCCGCGGTTAACAGCCGCGTGCTCTACCAACTGAGCTAAAGCAGCGTATGGCGGGCGGCTTGCTTTCATCCCGGACAGAAGTACAGCTTCGGACGATTAACCACTTCGGACGATTAACCACAGTTGTCTCCTGCCAGCCGCCCCGGGCTTGAACGAAAGGAGGTGCCCATGAAAAAACCAGCTGTTGATAGTAAGCTATCGGTTATCCATTAAGCATGTGCTGCCATGACAAATTCTCATATACCCAGTTATATTATTAGCATCTTTCATGCTTACTGTCAAGTATTAGTTTTTGTAATGCTTATGGGCATAGTATCCCGTTTGATATTTTTCCAGGCAGTTTCTGTAAGACCCATCCCCCTGTTTTTCCTGTACACCCATAGCTTATGTTGTTCTGTGTAGCTGTGTGTGGTTCTCTGTAGCTGCATTGTATCTTGGGGTTTTGGGAGGTTTTGAGTGGGTGAAAAGCCTAATATATATATACGCTCGACCCACCCCCACCTTTTTTCCTGGGGGGTGGTGGCCGGTGATCCCCCTACCAAAATCCTATAGCCACCACAGCAGCCACCAAAAATTTTCTTTTTTTGCTGGAAAGTTATCACTTCCTTATATTTTGCCACGAATCCCGAACCTTTCCAGCAATTACATGATTCGCATAATAACTGTTGTGCGAACCACTCAGCTAAAACTTACTTACTCAGCATAGCATCTGCTTATGGTAGTAAGCTATTGATTAGCGGGCTAAGCACTTGCTTACCCTCTTAGCCTTATATAACCTTCCTGAAACATACCAGCACTATATATATACAATATATAATGTTTAATAAATAAGAAATAAAACATAAACTAAATAAGAAGAATAAAAACTATAAAGCTATAAAAGAATAAATAACAACAACAAATACAAATGGAGAAATCAAATATCAATTACAGTTAAAATAATAAATAGCTGCTTTATAGCTTCCATAGCTTCCAGGCGCTGGCCGCGCTGCCGATCTGCAGCAGCCGGATGTCTCCCGCCAGGATCCGCCACCAATTTAAAACCCCTGTAATTACTGATGCTTTAAGCACTTCAAAAAAATATTTTAGAAAAATTGAAAAAACCTCTTGACATACTTGGCAAGTATGTGCTAAGATAAAGACGTCCTCAAGAGAAACGGCTTTCAAAGCCGTATAAATCAATACATACTTGTCAAGTATCGAAAGGAGAAATAAAAATGAAATACTTCCACAGCTGCCAGACCCTCGAAGAACTCAAAGCCACATATAAACAGCTAGTTAAAAAATATCATCCCGATTGCGGCGGCGATGACGAGACCATGAAAGAAATTAACAACGAATATGAAAAGGCTTTCGAGATCCTGAAAGACCGCCACAACAAGACAGCGGACGCAGCCCATCAGACCACCGAAACCCCGTTCGAGTTCATCGAGATCGTCGACAAGCTCATGAAGATGCAAGGACTCATCGTTGAGCTTTGCGGCTCCTGGCTCTGGATCTCCGGCGACACATACAACAACAAGGACGGCCTCAAGGCTGCCGGATGCCGCTGGAGCAACAACAAGAAAATGTGGTACTGGCGCCACGAAGAAGACGCCAGGCCGCACAAGGGCAAGTCTAAGACGATGGACCAGATCCGCAGCAAGTACGGCAGCCAGTACCTCAAAGGCAGCGCCCCCAAGGCCGCCGAGATCGAAGCAGCATAACGGGGACCAACCAAGGTCCCCACCGAATAAAAGAAAAGGAGATACAGAAAATGAAAAAGCTCACCGTTTACAACGTCTACCTGGAAGACAATCAGAACGTCTACCGCATCACAGTCCCCGCCGAGAATAAAAAAGCCGCCGAGAAATACGTCGAGGGTAACGGGGACATCGTAACCACCAAGGAAGCCGAATTGCAAGACATTGACCTGAATTACCTGGCCAACAGCTTGACGGCTACCGGATGGGGACAGATGGAAATTGACGTAATTACCAGAGCGTTGAGATACTGCGGGCTTGAGAGATTCTAAGCCGAAACCCCGCAAGGGGTCCGTCGGGGATCGCCTCCCGGCGCTGATGATGGCAGGCGACAAACGGAAAGGAGAAAGAACAATGACAGTTAATGTGAAGTTCCTCTGGTGGAAAAGCACCAAGACTTGGAAGGTGTCTGGAAGAGACATGAACGAGATTATAGAGAAGTGCTGGGAGCTGGTTTACAAGTATAAAGCACAGCACTTTGAGATTCTCGATTAATCCATAAGATGGTTGACCTATCAGACCGAACCGGGGAGAAAGGACAGAACAATGAATATTTGGCAGGTACATTGGAGAAACAGACAGAACGGATATTATTCCGGATTCGGGTATGTGAAAGCAAATACCTCTGATGAAGCATACGACATCACAAAAGCAAAGCTCCAGAAAGGATGCGAAGTCACAGCGGTATATAAGGCATCCCAAAGCATGATCACGCCGCAAAGCCTGACACTTAACTTCGTAAACACAACGGAATACACGTTATTCTGATAGCCGAAACAGCCTCCGGGCTGTCGAGTAGAACCGCCCCACTACTCCTGACGATGGCAGGGCAGAAAGGACAATATCATGAAAGCACCAAAACATGCAACCACCAATTACAGAGCGATTCTTCCGTTCATTCAGGCCGTTGAGGCTTCAGAGGGCCAGCACATCAAACTTGAAGCAGGCGGCTTTGAGCCTCTCACCATGGAAAACCTGCAGTATCGCGATTACAAAGGGCGCCCGGTGTACTCAATCGCTCACTGGTACGAGCAGAACGGTGACCTCTGCTGTGATCCGGATATGACATTCTCCGTCGATCATGAAGCCAAGACGATATGGCCGCTCACCTATCAGATGGATTGCTTCGGCCAATATCAGCAGGCATTTAAACGCCAGGCAGACGGCAAAATGACTTACTCCCCTTATTATCTCCGGGAACTTGATGAATTCCTTTGGCAATGGCTCAAAAACCTTGAAATGCAAGGGTTTAGAAAGGAGCTTGAAAAATGCGCTATTTGATTGATATGCTCCTGATTTTATGGTTCGATTATGAGATTGATGATTGACATACTTGCCAACATCATGATAAACTCATCGTGAATGGAGGCGCTGCAGATGGCACGAAAGACAACAACCAGCACAGAAGTAAAAAACAGATGGAACGCACAAAACTACAAAACATATCGTATCAACTTGAGGGTAGACCAAGACAAAGACCTGATTGATTTTGTAGAGAAATACAAAGCCGATCACGATGACAAGGGCGTAACAGATATTTTCCGCTTTGGTTGTGACGCAATGATGCAGAAAACGAAAAGCTGACGGGATACTTCCCCGCCAGCTTTTTTCATGCTCAATTCGTGGTCTTTTTCGTGGACGTTTTACGTGTCAAATTTGATTTTTCGGCGTCAAATTTGACGTCACCAATTCATTTTTGAAGTACACGGAATCAGCCAAAACGGCAATAAAAACGGGAGAAGTCCCTGTTTCAGGGCTTCTCCCAATGTGGTACGGCCGACGGGATTCGAACCCGTGTTTTAAATCTCCATGTCATCAGCAATTACTCACTTTCTGCGCATCCGTGGCCGTTTTCGTGGACGTTTTGAAAAACGCTCTCACACTCTCAGCCGCTGCGGTCTCATCCGATGCGGCCAACCGGATATAAATCTTGTGCATCGTCTGAAAGTCCGCCCAACCGCCCCAGGCCATCAGCTGCCGCTCAGAGATTCCAAGATGGTAACCCAGGGACGCGAAGCTGTGGCGCAGTCCGTGATTGCTTACGACGGTCACCCCTGCGCGCCTGCAGGCCCGTTTAACATCTCTCAGCAGCACAGACGCAGAAATACCCACCACTGGCCCCGAATCGCTCTTAGACGCGTTCAGCGCCTCATACAGCTGCGGTATCATTATCGGCACCTTCCTTGTGGAGGTGCTGTTTTTATTTGTCTTCTTCTCGACGTATCCGTCCGGCCCTTTGACCTTTGCCCCGCGCACGGTAAACATCTGTTTGTCAAGATTAACATTCTCCCACTGCAGGCCCAGCACCTCGGACAGCCTCAGTCCGTGCAGCATCAGCAGCGCCGCGATCTCGTACGGCCGGCCCTTTACCGCCTCACAGAACGGCAGGATCTCTTCAGGCTGCAGAAATGGAATCTCGTTCACCGGCACCGGCGCCAGCTTAATCTTGGGGATCGGATACCCGACGTTGTCCAGCGCCGGCCGCACAAGCCCCCACGCGTTTTTGACCGTCTTTTCGCTCACGTCTTTCAGCTCGTCATTAATCATCTGCTGAAAATCAATATCTTTCAGTTTCTTGTCCTGATACGCCTTGAAGCGGCAATCTTTATACTGCAGATACGCCCTGACCGTGCTCTGAGACAGAACCGCCCTTGTGGCCTTTATATAGGCTTTCTGCGCTTCCTTCAGCGTCATCTCTTTTGCCCGTTTAGATACAGCCGCCTGCCTGCCCAGCTTATAGTTAGTCTTGGCTTCCAGTGCGGCCAGCTGGCAGTCATCCTTTGTCGCCCTTGTGATGCTGACATCCTCACCGCCCAGGCGGAGACGAACGCGCCAGTTGCCGCTTGGCAGCTTCTTAGGCTCCGGTATCTTCATATCTGAAGATACCTCCCGACGAAAAGAAGCGCCGCGATCCAGGCAATTTCTATAATCACAATATGCTTATCGAGCCATTCAGCGCATTTCCATTCTCGTTTGATGGCATAATTCTTGATTGCAGAAGGAATGCAAATTATAAACCATAGCGCGGTCAGAGCAATAAGCACCCAAACCCACATCCCGGTATGTATAACAATCTCGTTGAAGTCCATCATGCGCCTCGCTTCCATTCCAGGTCCGAGATTCTCTTCTCCCCGTACAAGTCGTCTCTGATGATATGCCATAGTTCGTGCTCGTACGTGTCAAGCTCATGCTCAAAATCATATTCTGGATTCAGATACAGGCTGAAAGTTCCGTCTGAATTCAGCCTGACAGCGCCTCTGACGCCATCAGGCAGTTTCAGCATCCTGATGAAATAATCCGCTCCCTCAATCGGCAGCATCGTAATTATCACCCCTCATTCATAGATTCGAATAGCTCTGTGATTTTCTGCACTGTTTCCGGCTTTCTTCTCGCTCCGGCGTGGAGCATCGCCCGCAGATCGGCGCGATCCCTCAAAAGCTGCATAGCATCTTCCAGCTCAGTCTCTATGTCAGGCTGGGCTTTGTCGCTTCTCCCAAGAAGATATTCAATAGAGCACCCGAAGAAATCAGCCAGTTTGATCAGCATTTCGGAATTAGGCTCCCGCTCCCCCTTTTCATATCCTACATAAGTTGTATACGGGATTCCGATCTCTTCCGCCGCCTTTTTCATGTTCCAGCCAAGTGCAAGACGTAAATCTTTAAGTCTGTTCACGTCTCTACCCCCTTCCACCCTAATTATTACACATCTTGGGCAGAAAAGCAACAAAAAATTACACGCTTTGAGTGATTTTTACCAAAAAAGTGATACTCAGACTGCGTATTTTTGTGCTTGCTATTTCTCGTTTTGCGTATTATAATAGCGCCAGCGATACGCAAAACGCGTAACCGCAGAAAGGAGGAAAAGATTTGGTTTATCCCAACATCGCGGCAGAGCGTGCCCGGCGCCAGATGAGCCTGGAAGACCTGGCGAATCATCTCAAAGTTTCCAGAAAGACCATCTACAACTGGGAGCAGTCCGGAAACATCCCGCAGCACGCGCTGGAAAAGATGTCCGCTCTTTTTAACGTGGACATTGATTATCTTCTGAGCCATCCCGTTCAGGCTGATAATACCACAAAATCAGTCCGATAAACCGGACACATTAGAAAGGAGAACCCCATGAGCAAACACAATAACCTGGTACAAATTCCCGTCGGCCATATCTGCATCAGCGCACACGAATACGGCGCCATGCTCAAAGGGCTGAGCATGAATGCCCGCCAGATTGATGATCTTCGTGAAGAGAACGGCAGCCTACAGAGAGAGCTGGAGAACGTCAAAGAGAAAAACAACATGCTCAAAGGCGAGCTGGAAGCGGCTAAAACAAAGATCGACAGCTTGGAGAAAACCGTCGAGGAGAAGCAGGATCGCGTCCTGTTCTGGTTCCAGAAGTACAACGATCTTGCCGACAAGCTCAACGCGGTGAAAACGGTAAAGACCTATGCCGAAACTGAAAAGACCTGATCCGCCGTTCTGGGATGTCCGGCGCCTGCTGCTTGGCTATGAGCTGACCGCTCCACTGCTCAGCAAAGCCGCAGGGATCAGCGAGAGCACCGCAGCCCGCCGCCTGGCGAACCCCGGCGATCTCACACTAACAGAGCTGCGCAGGATCTGCCGAAGCGGTGGAATCCCCGCAGACAGAATCAGGGAGGCGATACACTTTGACTACTAACGGAGAAGTAAATTTCAAGCGCAACATCAGCGCCCCGTGCGCGTTCATGGCATGCAAGCAAGATCCGTACAGTCACAAATCCAAGATGGAGATTGCCTATCCAGCCGTTGACTGCAGCTATGGCTGCGACGCCTGCGGCTGGAATCCGGAGGAGAAAGCCAGACGCCTGAAAGAAGGCAAATGGAAGCCTGTAAAGAGCTACCGCTCCGCCGTTGACGGCAGCACGGTGTTCCTGAAGTCCGGCACAAAGCAGCTGGTATTCAGGCAGGTGACTGAATAATGACGCAGAACATGAAGTATCCGTCGTCCGCCTGCCCGTCAAACTACCTCGATGCCATGTACCGCATCAACCAGGTCGGGATTCCGGCGCTCCGCAAGTACTGTGAGACCAAGCGCAACCCTGTCCACAGTTTTGACCGCGACCTTGAGACCATCCGCCAGCTGCTGAGCGGCGAGTCTCCGTCCCGCCTCTCCGACATCTACGGCATCAATCGGAACTCAATCTGTGCGATCCCCAGACGCTACGCCAAATACGCGCAGGCCTGCAAGAGGAAGATGGAAGAATGATCACGCACCTGTCTCTGTTTTCCGGGATCGGCGGCCTCGACCTCGCCGCTGAGCTGGCCGGCATCACGACAGTCGGCCAGTGCGAGTGGGCAGACTACCCGTCAAAGATACTCGAAAAGCACTGGCCTGATGTGCCGCGCTGGCGGGATATAAGAACGCTGACAAAGGAAAGTTTCTATGAAAAAACAGGATTACGAACAGTTGACATTATTTCCGGAGGATTCCCCTGCCAGCCGTTTTCCGTTGCCGGGAAGCGCGGAGGCAAGGCAGATGACCGTTACCTCTGGCCGGAAATGCTCAGAGTCATACACGAACTCCGGCCCGCTTGGGTGCTTGGTGAAAACGTGCCTGGGATCGTCAGTATGGCACTCGACACGGTGCTTGCTGACCTGGAAAACGAAGGATACGCCGGGCAGGCGTTCATTGTTCCAGCTTGTGGTGTCGACGCCCCGCACAGAAGAGACCGGGCCGCAATTCTGGCCTACTCCGTCGACAGGCGCAGCTCTCTGCGGAGGAACGGGAAATTTCAAGACCCTGAAGAAGATGGCCGAGAAAGGTCTGATCACCGAAGAGGAGAGACGGCAGCTTTCTCAGGGCAACGGCGGGAAAACGAATCCGGGCCTTCTGGAATGGCTGATGGGCTACGAGCAGGAGTTCACGAAGCTGATTCCGACGCCGACAGCCTCAACATATCGCGGCGGGATGAAAGCCCGTTACTGGGCACCGAGTTCACAGATCAGTCATGTAGAGAGAGAGAGAGAGGCGGCATCTGTACCGCCACAATCTGAGCGAACTGCTGGAATGCACTCCGCTTGGTCTGATTGGCCGTGCGAACCCGGAGTGGATCGAGTGGCTGATGGGATACCCAATCGGGTGGACAGAATCAGATGCCTAGGCAATGCCGTCGTTCCGCAGCAGTTTTATCCGTTTTTTCAAATCATCGCTGACATAGAAAGGAGTAACAACAAACAATGATCTACCAGCTTGATGAGCAGGTCGAACGCCTGCTCGAATCCTACACAGACCCAGACTCCGGCGAGCTGAAGAAGTACATCGAAACCGCAGACGGAACACCCCGTGAAGTCCCCCTTGAGGAACAGCTCGACGCCGAGAAAGCGGGCATCCCGCTCCCCTACCTCGACACTGAGGCCCTGATGCAGGCGGATCTGGAGCGGCTGAACATCGAGTACGCCACACTCATCCGTAACATCCGAAACGAGTACTTCAACCGCACCCGCGAGGCCGAGGCCATGAAGGCCGAGAAACTCCGGATACAGAAACTCCAATCCCAGTCCGAACGCGCCGCCGACCGTGCCGCCCGCTTCCTCGCCTACCTCACGAAGGGCGAGAAGTACCAGGACGAGTACGTCAAGATCTCCTACCGCAAATCCGAAGAGGTCAGGATTGACGACGAGTTCATCGAGTGGGCCTCTGTCAACGCCCCCGGCCTTCTGAAGATCGAGCCGGTACCCCGCAAGGCAGACATCAAAGCCGCCATCAAGCGCGGAACCGTCTTTGAGCACGCCCGCCTCGAAGAGAAGCGGAACATCCAGATTAAGTAGCTCCTATGACAAACGTATCCATACTTGAGGGCCGCCTGCTCTACGACCCGGTGCTCTCGATAACCACCAACACCAAGCGCCCCGTGTGCAACTTCCTGATGGTATGCAACGCACGGGGGCCACAGGGGCCGAAGGAGTACATCGAGTGTGAGTCCTGGAACACCATTGCCGAGAACATCTGCACCTATCTCAAAAAAGGCAGCCGCCTGACCGTGACCGGCTACCTGCACAGCAAGGTGTACGAAGATCCCCTGAACAAGGCGAAAGACATTTACAAAACCGTGCTGAGCGTAACCAGCGTATCGTTTGGAGAAAAAGACAAAGACGACAATGAAAAAGAACAAAAAGAAAAAGAAGAGGAGAAAAAATAACCATGTTAACAGTAAGCGCAAAACAGGAATCGACCTTCGAACCCATCCCGGAAGGGACTTACGCCGCCGTCTGCTGTGCCCTCATCGACGCAGGACTCCAGTACAACAAGCAGTATGACAATTCCTCCCGCAAGGTCATCATCGGCTGGGAGATCCCCTCCGAGACCTGGAAGGACAAGGACGGCGTCGAGCAGCCCCGCACGATCTACAACGAGTACACCGCCTCCCTCGGCCAGCGCAGCATCCTCCGCAAGGATCTGAAGGCCTGGCGCGGCAAGGACTTCACCGAAGAGGAGCTGGAGCGCTTCGACCTGAAGAACATTGTTGGAGTCTCCTGTATGCTCTCCATCATCCATACGGAGCGCAACGGCAAAACCTATGCCAACGTCGGCGGGATCATCGCAATGCCGAAGGGAATGCCAAAGCCGCAGCTCTCCGGCCTCGCGACCGTCTTCGACCTCGACGCCGACCCTCTGGAGCGGATTGAAAACCTCCCGCCCTGGATCGCGAACCGCATCAAGAACAGCGAGACCTACATGGACAGGGCCGCCGCTCAGGTGCAGGCCGAGGTTGAGCCGGAAGCGGCGAAATCCCCGTATGAGGAGCTGGCCGACGGGGCAGGAGAAGAAGAACTCCCTTTTGATTAATGGGTTATGCCTCCCGTATCAAAAGGCAAAGGAGAATAAAAAATGGCGCGAGAGTTTCTCTGCGTCTATCACGACATGCTTCCGGCATTGAAGAACCTTGGCAACGCTGAGGTCGGTAGGTTAATACTCGCTGCACTTGAATACGATATAAGCGACAAACGGCCTACTGACCTCATCGGAAAAGAGGCGATACTCTGGCCCATGCTCATGTCTCAGATAGACCGAAACAAAGCACACTATAAAAAAATCTGCGAAACCAACAGGGATAACGTTACGAAGCGTTACGACCGTATACGTTCGAACACGAGCGTATACGATGGTATACAAGAGAATAGAATAGAACAGAATAAAATAAAAAAGAATAAAACAGAAGAAAATAGAACAGAGCAGAAGAGGGAGGTTAAGCGCTTCGCGCCGCCCACCCTCGAAGAAGTCAGCGCCTATTGTCAGGAGCGCCGCAACGCCGTTGATCCGGAGCGTTTCCTGGACTACTACACGTCTAACGGCTGGCGCGTCGGCAAGAACCCAATGAAGGACTGGAAAGCCGCTGTCCGCTCCTGGGAGCGATCCGGGAACTATACCACACAAAGGGCAAAAAGTTCCGATCCCCTTGAAGATCAATACGAAATGATGAGGAGGTGGGCAAGTGAACACGAGTGAATTCAGCGTTCTGGCCGCCGCAATCAAAACCTATTATCCACGGTTCAGTATATTCCCGAATCAGGAAGCAATGGAATTGTGGTATGACGCTCTGAAAGACCTCCCGCTCGATGCGCTGTCTGCTGCGGTGAAAAAGTGGGCAGTAACCGAAAAATGGCCTCCGACAATCGCGGATCTTCGGGATAAGTGCATGGAGATTACAACAGGCGGAGGCCTGGACTGGGGTCAAGGCTGGCAGGAAGTCCAAAAAGCAATCCGGCTTTACGGATATATGCAGCCGCAAAAGGCGCTTGAATCCATGTCCCCAGTTACGCAGGACGCCGTTCGGCGGATTGGCTGGCAGGCAATCTGCGAAAGCGAGAACCCGGAAACAATCCGTGCCCAGTTCCGCCAGGTATTTGAGTATTGCGAGAAGAACGCGTCCGAAACGCAGAGGCTTCCGCCTGAGCTGAAAGCCAATATCCAGCAGATTCAGGCACTTTCTGAAAAACTGAAGCTAATCAGTTAAGGAGGAACATCATGTATTACATCGGATTGGAGGAGGTGGTTGGCCGATGATTTACATCGGCATATAGACCCCGGGAAATCCGGAGGTTACGCAATTATCCATAGGAAAGAACTGGCCAATCACGGCGACTTCGACAAGCAGACCATCATTTCCCTCTTCTCCGCCATCGCCCACATGCCGGAAGGCGCGGTCTGTTGTCTGGAAAAAGTCCACGCCATGCCGAAACAGGGTGCTGTATCCATGTTCTCCTTCGGTGAGAACTTCGGCTGGCTCAAGGGTGTGCTGGAGACCTGCCACATCCCGTATCAGGAGATTCCGCCACAGAAATGGAAGAAAGAGTTCGGTCTGAACTCTGAAAAGGTGAAATCCATTGAGGTCTGCAGACAGCTCTTCCCGGATGCCGAGCTGATCCCGCCGAACTGCCGCAGGCCCCACGACGGAATCGCCGAGGCGATCCTGATGGCGGAATACGCCAGACGAAACATGGATGCCCCGTCCGCCCTCGCCTTTGACGAGGAGCACTGGGATTAGAAACTGGAAAGAAGGAACAAGCCCATGACAGATTACAATGCCTACCGATCCCATGTCGGGATCTCAAACCCCGAAATGACCAGGGTGCTGCACAGATCCTATCGCGGCTTCGGCCGTCCGGCCTCGTCATTCATCAACAATCCGGATAAGTCGGGTCTCTGCCTGCTTCCGGAGGCCGAGGCGTTCCTTGTCAGCACCTTCGGCCCAGGCCCCGGCCTTGCCTCTCTCACTTTCACGCCGGAGTCGGCGGAACCGGAACCGGAGCCACCGAAGAAGCGACCGGAAAACCGCCGGAAGAAAAACCGGATCTCCTTCCGTCTGGACGAGACCGAGCTTGAGAAAGCAGAAGATCTCCGCGAGGCATACGGCGCCATGACCTGGCAGGAGCTGTTCGAAAAGCTCCTGCGGGATGCCCACAGAAGATGGGAGGAGGATGACCTGTGAGCGAATCTCTTGACATTATCAGTGAGATCAACGAGGAGCGCCGCCGCCGGGAGTCCGACATGAACTTCCGCCATCCATGGTTCGATCTCGTCTACCGATACGTTTTCGTGTTCCTCGTGATCCTGCTTGGGATCTCCTGCCTCTGGTGGTCGGGACTCATCTATCGCCGGAACCACGAGGAGCAGGAACGTATCACACAGGCGCAGGCCGCAGCCGTCGCCCAGGAGGAAGCTGACGCGCGGGAACAGAAAGAACTGGCGGACATGTTTGAGCGCTGGTCTGACGCCGGGGCGAAGATGCTCTATGGAATAAGGAACTTCATTGAAAAGTACAATTATTCCGAAAGTGACATTGAGACATATCTCAGATGCGCATGGAACCGTTACATTTCAGGCGACCGTCTGACGGATCTGGACGTCATCATCTTCCGCGAGGATCAGTTCCTAGCATGCTACCGTACATCTCCTGTGCTGCCGGAATATAAGGAGCTGGCCATGGAATGCTTTACCGAGTGGTACGCGGAGACAGAGCAGCCCTGCGATCCTTCTTACGTCTACGCGGAGCTGGTGCCGGACGGGATCTACCTCTCAAAGCGCTTCGGTGCCGGCGCGTATGACCGGAGGTGGTACGCGTGAGCAGACGGAATGCGTTCCTCGCCATGCAGGAGGAGTACCGCCGCGCCTCGATGGAGGCTATGAAAAAGACGACTGACCAGTATCTGACCGACTGTGCGACAATCGCCCTGAACAGGCTGGGCTGGGGAGAAAAGCGGATTCGGGAGTTTCTCGAAACCTGGGGTGCTGTCTACAACGAATTTTATGATGCGATCCGTGACGTCCCGGAGACAGACTATTGCCGTGCGAAAATGGATGAGTGCATCGGGCAGATCTGCCGGAGCGGAGACTGGACACCGTTTGAACAGCGCTATGATTATCTGAAGGACGTGAGGTACTGAACGCATGGGCAACATCATTCTTGGCGGAGGGGCATGGAAAACATGCCCCATCTGCGGGAAGTATTTCTTTGTGCCGAACTGTTCCGACTGGGTGTATAAGCGCTGGTACAAGAGGCGCGATTGGAAAATAGAATATTTCTGCAAGTGGTCGTGCATGCGCCGCTACGATAAGGAACACGACGGGGAGCAGTCTAAAATGCGGAGCGAAGCTGCCGTGAAGGGCCATAAGAAGAGAAAGGCAAAAGAGAAGAAGAACGACAGTTAAAAGTTAAGTGATTGGAAAGGGAATGACAGGTAAGGTGTGTTATGGCAAAGATAGACGAAAAAGTATTTTTACAGAATCTGATGGAACGTTTCGCGGATTATGTGCCGCAGAACACGGCAAAGGCGATCATCGCCGACATCCGGGAAGAGCTGGAAAATTTCCAGCTGATTTCCGTGATCCCGGACACGCCGGCCGCGGACGATTCGGATGATCTTGCCAGTCTGTGGCTGAACGCGAAAACTGTTGAGGGGCTGTCTGAGAAATCCATCGCGCATTACAGGTACTGTCTCGAGCGGATCAGGGAGAGCATCGGAGTCCCGCTTAACAAAATCACGATAGACCATGTGAGAAAATATGTCGCGGATGAGCTGGAGCGCGGGATTTCAAAAATAACAATTCAGGACTATCAGCGCGTCCTGCTGCAGTTTATGCGATGGCTGAATGATGAGGGATATATCAGCGAGAACTCGTGCAAGACAATGAAACTGATAAAGTTCCCTAAGACGAAAAAGGATCCGTTTACACAGGAGCAGGTTCAGCTTGTCAGGGAGTGCGCCGCGGACGACAAGGAGCGGGCGGTCGTTTATTTTCTGCTCGCGACCGGGTGCCGGGTCGGTGAGATTGTCGGTCTCAACCGCTCTGACATTGACTGGCGGGAGCTGAAGCTGAACGTGACCGGCAAGGGCAGCAAAACCCGTGAAGTGTATTTCGATGAGGTCACGGCGTTGATGGTTCAACGGTATCTGACAACGAGGAAGGACGACCATCCGGCTCTGTTTCTCAGCAAAACAGGAACTTACTTCACGACGGGCGGTATCCAGGCAATGATGCGAAGGATCGGGAGAAGAGCTGGTTTCCAGACAAACCCACACCGTCACCGTCGGACGCTCGCGCAAACCTGCCTTGACCGTGGGATGGCTCTGGAAGAGGTGCAAGTGATTCTCGGTCACGAGAAAATAGACACGACACTGAGGTACGCTCATGCCAATCAGCGGAACACAGAAAATTCTTACAGGAAATATGCCTGTATGTAAAGGGGGAATAACGATGTATGAAGAGTTGATTAAAAACCTGCGAATACATTCTGGGTTCTGTTCAGGCTATCCACACTATTGTGATTCGTGTACAGAAAGTGAAAGTGGATGTGACGCTAGCCTCGCAGGACAATCAGCAGATGCCATTGAGGAACTGAGCGAAAAAATGGACAGCTTGCAGATTTTTGCTGATAACATTTCTAAACTTCCAGATTGCAACACTTGCATGAAAAAGCCTATGTGTGAGTTTATGCCGAAGTTCGGAGAATACTGCCGTATTAACTGCCCGGCGTGGTTAGGCAAACCAGAGCCATCGGAGGAGGAGACATGATTCGTTGTTTAGTAGAAGAGTGCAAACACAATGACGATGGATTTTGCGATGAGAGCAACTGGTTTTCTCCGACAATAAACTATCTTGATGGGTGGGGAGTGCCACCAGTTTGTGAAGACTATGAATTGCGAGAGCCAGAGGAGGAATGATCATGGCAGTAGATTGCTATGAATGCACCGCATACGGAGATGACTATTACCTCAACGATGATGGTGAATGGGTAAGCGCCTGTGAGGGATGTCCAAATAACGAGGCAGAGGAGGACGAGTGATGGACAAATGCTCCGGGTGCAAACACTTTAACTATGACGAAATCTGGGACGGAGAAGAGGAAATAGAGCTTTTCTGTTGCAGTAAAGGTCATTACGAGTACATAGGATGGAACACTGACCCATGTGAAGATTACGAGGAGAATGAACGATGATTGTTTTTAACGGTTTGCATTTGATAGGGCTTGCAATTATGGCTGTGCTTCTTGTTATCTGCGGCATTATCCTTGTTATTGACCGCATAGTATATGCTGTGAAGAAGCGCCAGAAGAAGCGTCAACAAAAGCAAATAAACGACGCGTTCAAACAGGAGGGCGAGTGATGAAGCGAGAAATAAAAAGGTTGAACAACTGGTTCTCTCGCCACGGGTGGCGTAGAGATAATCGTGGATATGAACAGTACATCTGGAAAGAGCAAGAGACTTGTTTTATTACACATTTTGATGGAAAAGAATATCGGAAAATAAATGAAACAACAATTTTGATATGGCCTTCAGCAAAAAAGATTTCTGTCGCTAACAGGTCGTTTTGGAGATCAAACACAGGGGATACAATGGAATGTTCAGTTGGACAAGGTTTCAGCTATGCGCTTACGCCAGAAGAGTTTGCAAAAATCAAAGAGCTTTATGATGCATTGAACAACGAACTTCAGATAGCAAGGAGGGACAAGAGTTGACCTTATACGAAATGCTTGATAGAGCAATGGCACATCAAAAAGTGTGGATTTTTGAAACCAATACTTACGGTCAGAACATGCCACTTTTTAAAGGGACGGTGAATGATGCGAGAATAGAACCAGAACTAAGGGTGTGGGACTTCCTGATGTGTGAAGTTGAGTTTTACGACTGTTCTCATGGAATCCTTGATATTCGGGTAAAGGACACAAATTACGATAAACGGCTTGAAGATCATTACCTTTTTGCCGATAGATGGGACAGATACGACAAAAGCAAAAGACCGTGGAGACATTCAATCGAAATAGAAGAAGAAAAAAGGGCAGAGGAGGGCGAGTAATGATTCATCAATGCGACAAGCCGTGCGGCAACAAGACGGCAAGCGGCTACTGTGCGACAACAGCTTGCATCAATCCGCAGTATTCCAACATCATCGGCACAGTGCAGTATGGTCAAGGCGTTCAGAAGCGCATCATCACCAACGCCGACCGCATCCGGGCTATGACGGGCGAGGAGCTGGCTGCGTTTTTCGCTCAGCAAGAATATAGAAAGCCGGTCTTTGATGGTTGGCTACCGCTTTGCAACCATGTTATGGGGCCGAGAACGTGCCATGAAAACGGGTGCGAAAAGTGCTGGCTCGAATGGCTGAAACAGGAGGAAAAAAACCACCCCTCGGATTGAGGGGTGGCTCTTTTTTGTGTGTTCCGGCCTTACTTCTCGTTCTTCCAGGGGTACATGATCTCGTTGAACGCGTACCACATGGCGTCTTCATCGGAAACGCCGGCCCGCTTCAGCTCGTTCGTGGCCTCGTACTCCGCCTTGATCTTGACGCCCTTCTCGTCGACGGTGCCGTCCTTGTCCGCGTCGGCGCTTTCGACCGCGTCCAGAGCTTCCTGCACGCTGGCACCGCCGGATCGCATCGCCAGGTAGATCGCCGCACGTCCCTTTGTGATGTCCCAGGTGACGGTCTCCTTCCCGGTTTCCTCGTCGATCTTCGTCTTGGCCTTGGACATGATCGCGTCGACGTCGTCGTCGTTCAGGTTTCCGTCGCGATACCCGTCGTAGACGGACGAGAACTTGTCCTGCCCGCTCGCGCTGTCCTTGCCTCTCGCCTTTGCGTTGTCCTTGGCTACGGTCTTGTACTCCCTGACCGCCGCGGCGCTGCTGGCCTGGTATCCGTAGTCGTTCGGCGTGAGGTAGTCGTAGTAGTTCATGAGCGTGCTGTTCTTCTCCCGCATCAGCTCCTGCTCCTCTTCGGTCATTCTGCTGACTGGGCCGACCAGCTCGTCCACCACATCCCAGTCGTTGTGCGTCTCGGCGTAGTTGAACGCCTTGCTCGTGCTGAGGAAGGCGACCGGGCTGTCGAGTTCCCGGATCTCATCGTACTTGCTGTCATACGGCAGATCGTGTTCTTCCGCAAAGCTGCCCTTGACGCCGTCTTTGACGTAGTCGCCGAGGTTCCCCATGAGCACGGCCTTTAGCTCGTCGTCCGCGTTCCGGTAAACCGGTGAGCGCATCAGCAGCATGGCCGAGGAGTCGAGGCTCTTTCCGTACCCGTCCTTCCAGTCCTTCCGCTCCTCCGCCGTGAGCTTTACTTTCTCCTTGGCGGCGCCGCTGCCGAACTGTTCGGTGCTTGGCCCGTTCCTGCTCGGCAGGAGCTGCTCCCCGGTCTCGTCTCTCAGCCGCTCAATCTCACGGCTGACAGCGCTCTGCTGCACCTGCGTGTGCCGGTTTCCGCCGTAAGTGTTCAGGAGTCTGGTTCCGACATCCCCCTGCTCAATCTCCCGCCCGAAGCTGTCTGTCTTGACCGGCAGCGTTTCCCTCAGCCCCGGGACGGAAGACTTGAACTGGTTGACCGCCCGCTCTCCTGCGTTGTTGCCGCTGGTGTCCCTCGCGTATCTGTCCGTGACCGTGGTTAGGTGCCGGACCGGAGCCGGGACAAATCCGCCCGCCACGCTTCCAGCCGAGCTTGCCGCCGTGTTCAAGAACGTCTGCCACGCATCGTCCGGGGTGTCGGAATACCGGTAGGAATCCTCGATGTTCTTCAGCGCCGACACGCTGGGCAGGCTCATGAAGTTTTCCGTCGCGGACATCCAGATTGCCTGTTTTGCCGACAGTCCCTCCGCGATCAGGCTTGCCGCCGTGAGCAGCTGGTTTGCCGGTTCGATGGAGCTGATGTCAATGGTTCGGTCATCGTTTCTCCATGTCGAGTCCGTGTCCCCGTCGGCAGCCCTCAGCATCATGTCGATGTTGAACTGCATGCCGGACTTGCCTTCCGCCTTGTTCTGGGCTTTGACGTCCTTGTCTTCCTCGTTCTCCCAGTCCTTGAAGAACGGCCAGTTCTTCATGAGCTGGGCAAGTCCGACGATCAGCGCCGTTCCCGTGACGCCTCTGGCAAAGTCCGTGACCGCCTGGTTCTGCTGTGCCATTGTGACTTCCCCGATTCTGGCGTCGCTTGCCGTTCTCAGGATTTCGGCAAAGCCTTTTATCGCTCCGGCCGGGGAGAATTCCAGCGCTTTTACGCCGATGTTGGTCGGGACCTTGGTATAAGGCATCAGCGCCGTGCCGAGGCCGAACTGCCCCTTCTGGTATCCGCCCTTGTGAAAAGGATTGACCGACGCGCCGAACTTGTTTGCGCCTTCCCGGATCGCGTCCGCCGTTCTTGCCGCCGCTCCCTCGTTCTGGAACAGCCGGTAGGACGCGACCTGATCCGCCGTCTGCTGCACGTCCGCGTCGTTGACCTGATACCCGTTTCTCGCGTTTGCTCTCCGGATTGCGTCCGCCGAGCTCTGCGTCGCCCCGCCCCGGAAGAACTTATCCGAGGAATTCAGCATGTACCCGTTCCACTGTTCCCAGCGGCTGAGCACGCGCTCGATCAGGTTTCCGTTCGGGTCGAACGTCCGGACCCGGCTCAGGTCGTAGCCTTCCATGGCGGAGTTCTCCGCCAGGTCGATGTTTGCCGCGACCTCCAGAATGCTCCGGTCGAGCGCCCGCTTTGCCGCAGCTCTCGCCTCTCTGCTCATGCCGCCGAGTTCAAAGCCCGTCGACCGCTGCCCCGTGATCTTCCCGACCAGCTGGTCGACCGCGACCGCGACGCCGTTGTTTGCCATCAGGTCGATCAGGCCAAAAGAGCTGTTTCCGTACAGGTTTCTCGCCCATGTGCCGGTACCCGTCAGCTGTGCCAGTTTCTGGAAGGTGTTCGCCTGCTTCAGTCTGTCCTGCTTTCCCTTGTAGCTGACATCCTCCGCGATCCCAGCCGCCTGGCAGGCGACAAAGCGCTGGATGAATTCTGCGTCCTGTTCGCCCAGGAGCTTCCGGAATTTGTTCTGCTGCTTCCGGTTGCCCATGTCGCCGAACATGCTGACGCCGCGCATCTGGTTGATCTTCACGGAGAGGTAGATGAGGTCTCCCTTCAGTGTTTCCCTTGCCTCCGTCTCGCTCATGCCGGAACTTGTCAGATCGTCGATGGCGTTCTCGATGGTGCCGAGACCCCGGACCGCGCTGTTGAGGTTCTTTTCCGCCTTCGCCGCCGCCTGCTGTGCCTTGGTGTCTCCCGGCTTCGCTTTGGCCTTGAAGTCCTCGAGCTGGTTCATGGACGCTTCCAGCACCGCCGCCGCCGTGGGTCTTGACTGCTTGGCCACCGCCTGCAGGCCTTTGGCCGTCTGGCTGATCTTGTAGGTCTGAATCCGTTTCCACGCGGTCAGGTCCTTGCTGTCTCCCGTCCGGAGATACTGCTTGTACAGTTCGTTCTCGAACAGCCAGGCCGCGTCAACCATCTCGT
>Ga0326511_10000222_pt1 | contig 47604 bp, 47 predicted proteins | sample 0_2496_0518_D_FD_203701 | JGI IMG/M metagenome (GOLD analysis project Ga0326511, IMG submission 203701) | Bovine rumen microbial communities from UC Davis, California, United States - 0_2496_0518 | ecosystem: Host-associated > Mammals > Digestive system > Stomach > Rumen | place: USA... | reverse complement strand
AGTACACGGAAGGGATCCGCCTTCTGCCGGTATACGGCGGCCAGGATATCATGCGGCAGATCCAGGGACTTCGCGGCGCGCAGATCGTCGTCGGAACACCGGGACGCGTGATGGATCACATGCGCCGCCATACGATCAAAATGGATAACGTGTCGATGGTCGTTCTCGATGAAGCCGACGAAATGCTCGACATGGGCTTCCGCGAAGACATGGAGGTCATCCTCGGCGCGATAGAGAGAGAGCACCAGACCTGCCTCTTCTCCGCGACGATGCCGCAGGCGATCCTTGATCTGGCAGATCGGTTCCTGAACGATCCGGAGGTCATCAAGGTGACCAGGAAGGAGCTGACCACCGCCAATGTCAAGCAGTATTACTATCCGGTCAAGCGTGAGTACAAAAACATTGCGCTCGTCCGGCTGCTGGATTTCTACCGGTACAAGCGCAGCGTCATTTTCTGCAATACCAAGTCGATGGTCGACGGTCTGGCGGAGCTGCTGCAGAAGGCCGGGTACGGTGCCGAAGGTCTCCACGGGGATCTGACGCAGAAGCAGAGAGATTCCGTCATGGGACGCTTCCGCTCCGGCAGACTGGAGATCCTCATCGCGACCGATATCGCGGCAAGAGGCATCGATGTAGACGATGTGGAAGCCGTTTTTAACTACGATGTTCCGCAGGAAAACGAATATTACGTGCACAGGATCGGAAGAACCGGCCGAGCGGGCCGCGAGGGAACGGCACACACACTCTGCCGCAATCGCGATTTCCGCAAGATCCACGAGATCGAGGCGGTCTGCCATTCGAAGATGGAAGAGCGGAAGATCCCGTCCGTTGAGGAGATCCGCGTCATTCGTGAGCAGACCGCGATGGACCGCGTTCTTACCGCGATCGGGGAAGGCGGCTGCGAGGAGCTGATCCCGACAGTTGAGAAATGCTGTGAAGAGAACGGCATCTCCGTGGAGATTTTTGCGGCGGCACTTCTCCGAAGTCAGATGGGGGAAGCCAAGAGAGACGGCGATGACATCAACGTCGATATGCCGGCGAGATCCGAACGCCGCCGCGACCGTGACAGCGCGGACCGGGGAGAGCGCGGAAACCGCGGCGATTCCAAGGATCGCGGCGCGCGCAGCGGGCACAGAAGAGACCGCGATGAGCGGAGCGGCTGCAAAGGGGACCGCGGCGAGTGGCTCGACAGTGAGGACTGGATCGCGCTGAAGAAGGAGCGCGGCGAGTGGCTTGATGACGATGCCTGGAAAGCGAAGAAGAAAGAGCGCGGCGAATGGGAAAAGCGCAAAGACCGCGACAGAGATGGCAGAAAGCACCACGATCGCAAAAAAGACTCGCACAAGGGTGACCGGAAGGGCCGCGGTTACGAAGACGACAAGGCCGTGATCAAAGAGATCAAGAAGAAAAATAAGGAGCGCTCCCGCAAGGTGCTCGAAGCCGCTGTGAAAGATATTCGTCTGAACGGCGATCCGAAATATAAGAAGAAAAAAGGCAGGAAAAACAGAGCGCGATAAATACCATGAAAAACTTGAAAAGCTGGATGAACGTTCGGTGCAGATGGAACGGCTGACAAAGGAACTCGATGTTCCGGAGAGAGAAAAAAGATCAAATAACAAGAAGAGCCGCGGATTTTCCGCGGCTCATTGATTGCATCACATGCCCCAGTCATGCCATGAGACGTATGTAACTCCATTTATCTCACATGAGTAATCTCCAAGATAAAATACATTCCCTTTTACTTTATTATCTCGCAATTTTACATATGCTATGAAATATGGATCTAGATTTATTGTGGGTCTATATCCGAAGCAAAAACTATTTAAGTAAGTATTCTCAGTACTTTCGAGCCATACACAAGACATTCCTACCTCTTCCGGAGTTTCAGAAGAGGTGGTGAAAAATACATCTCCGTATTGTACACAATTCTGAGACGTGTCAATTTCGACTGCTTCAACTCTTTCTTTATCAGCAATCGGATTTAAAAAAACATTCATGTACGTAACAAACTTTGCTTCTCCATGCCCGAAATCGTCTTTTGTTTTACCTGATAATCCGGTAAATGTTTCTCCGCAATTACCAAGCTTACGCTGTTCCCAAGTTTATTTCTTAATAGCGGCCAATTTTTTTCTAGCATCGATAAAGGTGAACTCCTTATTGCATAAAAGAAAGTACTGTAGAAACGAGATTATTCTCCTAAACTAGAGTATAATTAACTTATGATTACTGGGATATTAATGTGATGAGCACAATAATGCTCCCATGCGAGTAGTGTGATCATGGAGTATATCATTTCTCGACTGCGTTGCGCGAGATTGTATAAATATTAAGATTGGACAGAGGAAATCACCATGCATATCGAACAGTTTGTCATGGCCTACAAGGTAGAGCAGGACAGGATCCGTGCGATCCTGCCGGAGGGCTTTGAATCCTTGCGGCCGGTCATGCGGATCAATACCGAGATCCGTGAAGGAGAAAGAGCCTACATCGAATTCAATACCCCGGTTGCCCATGAGGGGAAACGCGGCTGGCTGAATATCGGGAATTGGGAAGGCCCGGATGAGGGCGTGTCTTTTGAAAAACAGGCGAACACAACGAGGATCACCACGAGGATCACGGCGCCATTCCTGAAACTCAGCTATACGGGCGTCGGCATAGAGGGCGGCTGCCCGGCGGAGCGGGACAACGACGGATGTTTTTTTCTGTCCGACAATGAACAACGATTTGTACCGGCTGAACGTATCACAGAGAATAAGGAATTCTGCGACTGCGAATTCGCCTGGAAGTTTGGCTCGAACGATGCGCACGGAGTCAGTATCGGACGGACGCTGCCGGCACCGATAGAAGACGTTGCGCATCAGTATGAGCGCGCCGATTTCACACCGCAGAATGCTGCGGCGATTCCGTGTGAGCAGGTGCTGGGAGCGTATATCGTGCGGTTTGAACGATAAGCATTAGACGAATTTATTATTTTTATCCTAAAGGAGGACTCAACAATGGCAAACGTATCAACGGGAATTCTTGGAGACGCAAATTTACTGAATCTGAAAGCGATTACGCTGCAGGAGATCAGACAGGAGGTATCGGCATTTCTTGTACAGGGCGAGGAATTTGTGCAGGCATTCAAGACAGTCCGGGACCAGGTTATTTTTACCAATAAGAGAATTATCGTTGTAAATGTTCAAGGAATTACAGGTAAGAAAACTTCATATATTTCGTATCCGTATTCCAAGGTTCAGTATTTCGGAGTAGAAACCGCAGGGCTGCTGGATATCGACAGCGAACTTATTCTGGCATTCAATGATGGAAATAAGCTGCAGTTTGATTTTAAATCGCATGTGGATATCAGACACATTTGTGCGGTAATTTCGAATTACATTCTGTAACCATTGGGAAAAATGTGCTGCCCGGAACCGAGGTGGGCATCTATGCGTAAAGTCAATCAGATCACAAATATAATCAGTTTCCTGATGATGGCGGCGTATCTGATTCTTCTTGCGTCTGTGTGGGAGAAGCTTCCCGATACAATTCCGACGCACTACAATGTGACGGGGCAGGCAGACGCGTATGGGCAGAAAGTCTGGCTGCTGCTCATCCCCGGCGTGATGCTTCTGATGTTTCTGCTTCTGGTCGTTGTCGAGCATTTTCCGCAAGTCTGGAATATGCCGGTGCGGATCACGGAAGAGAACAGGGAGCGCCAATACCTGATAGGAGCAGTCCTTCTTGGCATCACAAAAATCAGCTGCATAGCCATTTTCAGCATCATCGATCTGCCGCTTTTGATCCCGGGATTTCCTTTCTGGACTCTCTGGGTCGTTCTCGGCGTCATGTTTGCGGCGATCATCGGCTGCATTATTTGGAGTATTAAGGCACGGTAGCGAGGACAAACCGAGGGAGATTATTGGGTCAACGTGGAGTAACAAACCGTGGAGTAACCAACCATGGAGTAACCAACCGTGGAATAATGAACCGTGAGAGGATGTACATGAATTTACGACTTGCGACAACTGATGAATTTGACAAGGTGCGAAGTTTTTACTGGAATCTGATCGAGCAGATGCGGGATCAGGCGGATTCGATCGGCTGGAAGAAGGGGATCTATCCGACCGATGACTATCTTCGAGAGAGCATTCGGGCCGGGCAGCTCTATGTGCTTGACGGGCCGAAAGGCCTTTTGGCGAGCGTCATTCTGAACAGTTCCCGGAATGAGGGCTACGAGGGGGCACCTTGGTCGATCGACTGCGCACCGGAAGAGGTCCTTGTGCCGCATGCGCTGGCTGTGGATCCGGCCTGTCAGGGGGCCGGCATCGGAAAAAACGTAGTCAGCGATATGATCGAACTGGCCCAAGCTGCCGGGAAGAAGGCGATGCGTCTGGACATTCTCGGGGGAAATACGGCTGCGGAGCGCCTGTATACAAGCATGGGATTTCAATACGTGCAGGCGAAGGAAATGTTCTACGAGGATACCGGCTGGACGGAGTACGTGCTGTACGAGCTCGGACCGTTAGGGAATACCGGAGGCTGCGAAAGGACATCGTCAGCGGGTGATTCTCGTTCGGAGATCCGGTCCGGGGAAATCACGCTTCGCCGCTGCAGATTATCGGACGCGCAGCTTTTGTATGAGGAGTTGGGGAAGGATCCCGCGATGCGGAAGTACACGGGCTGGAATCCTTACGCAACCCCGGAGAGCGCGAAGGCCGCCGTGCGGGAGATCGTCGACAGCCTTGAGCAGAGTAGCGATGACTGCCATGAGCGGAGCAGTGACAGCGGTGACGGCTACGAGCAGAGCCGCGATGGCGGCCATGAGCGGAGCTGTGACAGCGATGACGGCTACAAGCAGAGCTGCGATGACGGCCATGGGAAGATCTGCGGTGACGGTTATGAGCAGGGCTGCAGTGGCAGCGGGAAGGATTGTTCCTGGGTGATCGAGTGGCAGGGCGTTCCCGCGGGGATCATCGGCGGTTATGATTATTCAGAGGAGGATAACAGTATCGAGATCGGGTACAGTATTTTTCACAAATACTGGCATCACGGGCTGGCGGCGAAAGCGGTGGCTGTCGTATCGGAGTATCTGCTGCGGGAGTGTGGAATCAGCATCCTGAAGGCATGGAGTGCCGTCGATAACGTCGGTTCCGTGAAAGCTCTTTGCAAAAACGGTTTCGTGCAGACGGAGATCTGCGAGTCGGGAATCCATACCGATGACGGAGACTACGATCAGGCGTTTTTTGAGCGAAGGGCATGAAGCATTCGGAAAGCACACCTGCGTGAATTGGGGGATTCGCGTCTGCCGTCTCATGAATGAAGATTAAGAATTTGAGCATGCAGCAGGGAGGTACATCATGCCGAAGCTGGCGATCCTCTCCGATACGCATGGACTGCTTCGCCCCGAAGTTCTGACGATCCTTCGGGCCTGCGATGTGATCCTGCATGGCGGAGATATCAATAAACGGGAAATTATCAATGAACTGCAGAGCATCGCTCCGACCTACGTGGTGCAGGGAAATAACGATGCGGCGTGGAGCATGGATCTGCCGCTTCATCGCGAGATGGAGCTCTTTGGGCTGCACATTTATATGACGCACAAGAAGAAAGATCTGCCAAAGGACCTGTCGGATTTTGATCTGGTCATATACGGACATTCCCACAAGTACGAGGAGCGAAGCGAGGGGGAAACGGTTCTGCTCAATCCCGGAAGCTGCGGACCGAGGCGCTTCGATCAGGAGATCACGATGGCCGTCGTAGAGATGGGAGAGAACGACGCGGCGGACTTGAGGCGCGCCGGTGATAACGCGGCGGAGAAGGAGTGCGCCTATACAGACGGGCCTGACATGGACCACGGCGGCAAGAACATGATGCCCGCGGGAATAAAAAATAAAAAAATGCGGATCACGAAGATCGTGATTCCGCATTAACAGAGGAAGGCTTAGCTTCCGATATTTCTTATTGGTTTTCCGGGTGCGTTTTTCTCGATCATAGAGATCGCCGCCCGCCGTTCGGATGTTTGATGGATTTCTCCGAGACAAAGGATACGAATCAGGAGTGATTCGGACGAGCCTGGTTCAGCGATACGTTGCTGAAGAGGTGGCCGTTATAGTACCACGCCTGAATACCGCTAAGCTTACCTACATACATCTTAGTATTAAGAAACGGGCCTCGGGAGACTGCCTGCGCGTTCTTGGAATTGAAGAAACTTGTATCAACGTCGGTAATATCGATCTGCTGCTGGCATTGATCACCTCTGACTGTTTCTTCGGTTCCGACTAATTCGTAGTGATATTCGGAAAGCAATGACTCCGGGACGTGGCCGGTTGAACTGGTATCACAGGTGCCGGTGCCGCAAGCGGAGATCGAGTCATTTGCTGTAAATGCATTTATGATTGCTTTGGGCGCTTCCCAAAGTTTTTTATTCTGATGTTGAAATTTCACGGTGGTGCCCTCCTCATCTCAATAGATAAGTAGAGTGTACCACATAGACACAATAAAAACAATTGTATTTACATTCATTATTATGCACAATGGGTAGATTTTGCAATTCTTGTCTGCTGAGACATATGCTGTTGCGTGGAGATATTTTCACGGAAGGATATTTTTCGGGAGAGGCAGCCGGAGAACTGCTGGAGGTCGAGGTATGAACAATTTGATGAAATATACAAAGCTCGGTAATTCGGATCTTACCGTTTCCCGCATCTGCATGGTGTGCATGGGATTCGGAGACCCGGTGAAGGGACATCATCATTGGACGATCGGCGAAGAGGAGAGCCGGGAGATCATCCGGCACGGCCTGGAACTCGGCATTAATTTTTTCGATACGGCGATCGGCTACCAGGGCGGAACAAGTGAGCAGTATGTCGGACGCGCGCTTCGGGAGCTGGCACGCCGGGAGGACGTTGTCGTGGCGACAAAGTTTTTGCCGCGGACAGAGGACGAGATCAGAGACGGAATCTCCGGGCAGGAGCATATCGCGCGCAGCGTCGATGCGAGCCTTGCGAATCTGGGACTGGATTACGTAGATTTGTACATTTATCACATGTGGGACTGGCAGACGCCGATCGAGGATATCATGGACGGCCTGAACCGCGTGGTGAAGGCGGGAAAGGCACGATACATCGGCATTTCCAACTGCTTTGCATGGCAGATCGCGAAGGCAAACGCGATCGCGGAGCGGGAAGGCTGGCCGAAGTTTGTCTCGGTGCAGGGACATTACAATCTGATCTTCCGGGAGGAGGAGAGGGAGATGGTTCCCTATTGCAGAGAGGAGAATATTGCGCTGACACCCTACAGCGCGCTGGCAGCGGGACGTTTGTCGAGGCTGCCGGGAGATATGGGGACGAAGCGCGGCGCGGAGGATACGTTCGCGAAGTTCAAGTATGACGCGACGGAAGCGGAGGATGCGAAGATCATCGCAAGAGTTGCCGAGATCGCGGAGAAACGTTGCGTCTCGATGACGGAAGTCTCACTGGCCTGGCTGCTGACGAAGGTAACCTCGCCCATTGTCGGCGCAACGAAGCGCGCACAGGTCGACGGAGCGGTGAAGGCCGTTCAGTTGGAATTGACGGATGGGGAGAAGGCATATCTGGAGGAATTATACGTGCCGCATGCCCTGGCCGGCGTGATGGCAAGGAATAAGGCAAGGTAAATATATTGCTTTTTCTAAAATAAAGCAGCTAAAAATGAATCCTGAGCGGAAGTTTTTATATTCTCAGTATACGGACCACAGAAGAAAATACTATTGACATATTACACAAATCAAAAAGGTAAGGTTGACACAATGAAGCATAATTCTAATCTTGATGACTTGCAGAAGGAACTTTCTGCTCTGAAGGCAGAGAAAGCTCGTCTTCAGGAAGAATATCGGAAAATGTGGGATGACATGGAAACGAGAGCAAAACGGATTCCAGTCGCCTTTAAGCTTCATCTGGAGCTGGATATTGACAGCGGATATGCAAATGAAGTTGAGGAGCGTGCCGTCTTGAAAAAATATGGCAGAATGGAGAACGGGATCACTCGCGATTTTTTGGTTCCGGGGGATATGACACTGCATGCGCTGCATTATGCGATTATGAAGGCATTTGGTTGGCAGAATACGCATCTTCACAGTTATGTTCCCTATAGCAAAGCCGAATTCAGAAAAATGACAGATGACAAGGTGAAAGAGTGGTGTCGTCTGGTCGGCGTGTACTTCCGTTTTCCGAGTGAGGAATTTGAGGATCATTATTGGGACGATGATTATGAGGAAGGAGAAAGTATAAAAACCTGGCTTCGATCCAAATACAAAGCACCTTATTCATACGGCGGTGTTGCGGAGCATTACCTTCCCGCACAGGAGGAAGTGGAGACATTCAAGAAGGCATATCCGAAATTTCAGAGCAAAGCGCCGGATCAAAGTACCTGGGGTGTTTATTTCGGATCTTCCTGTGATGAACTGATAGAAAAGTCGATGATCTGGACCGTATTGAAAACGCCTGCTGACCGGACTGACTGGGAGACATGGAAGACGCAGAAGGAGTTTTTTCTGAAAAGAGCAGAGAAGGAGAAGAAGACAGCGCTCCCGAAGTTCAAACAAATGGAACGTGAACTGCAGAACTTTGTCGACTCGGTGGTCAGCAATGAGAATGCGTTTTTTGATGAAAACGGAATGCCGGCGGCCGGCGCGGAAGAAGTCATGCGGAAGTATGAGAGCCTTGACCGGGAAATTGAGACCTACTGTATAGAGCATGATCCGGAGCCGATTCCTGTGCTTTCCGCTCTTCGATATCGCTACGATTATGGCGATGGCTGGGAGGTCAAGATCACATGTACTGATGCCTGGTATGATCATAGCAGCTACAAAAGGGATGAGAGCGGCGCTCTATGCAGCAATAGAAGAGGCTTTATTCGGGAAAAAACGGTTTTCGCGGATGTCAATGGAAAGGCTGCAGAGGGAGAAACACTGGAGAAACTGCTGAAGGTTGCGGAAAAAGGAGTTCCGATCTGCCTGGCTTGGGATGGCATGAGTGTTATGGATGATGTTGGGGGCATCGGAGGTTTCTGCAACTTCCTTGAGACAATAAACGGAAAAGATGTGGAGCGTAAGCGGGAATTAAGAGAATGGGCACGAGAGCAGGGATGGACCGGCAGGATGTCGAAGCCGGAGAACCTCTTGTGACAGGATTTTATTTTTATTTCAGATTCAGCAGCTTCTTGCCGGGTTATAATATTTATATAGGAAACAGCATTTTTTCTTGTACTTGTATCTGTTGATGAGCAGGGAGGAGACATATGGTAATCATGTGTCTGTCCCTGCTCTTTTTTAGCCAGCTGCGTTTTTCATGCAATGGTACGATCGGCGGTTTATCAACGAAGAGTGCGGCGCTCACGAACGCCGCACCGTATATCGGAAGGAGGAAAAAACTATGTGTACCGCTGCTACCTATCTGACAAAGAATCATTACTTCGGCAGGAATCTGGATCTGGAATTTTCGTATCACGAGACGGTGACGATCACACCGCGAAGGAAACCTTTCGCATTTCGCCATATGGGGACGATCGGACAGCACCAGGCAATGATCGGCATGGCTTTTGTTGTCGGTGATTATCCGTTATATTATGACGCGACGAATGAACACGGTCTCAGCATGGCGGGGCTGAATTTTCCGGGGAATGCTGTTTACAATCCGGTCGCTGAAGGAAAAGACAACGTCGCGTCGTTCGAACTGATTCCGTGGGTCCTGTCGCAATGCGCGACCGTTGATGACGCACGCCGCCTCCTCGGGAGAATCAATGTCACCGATGACGCATTCCGTCCCGAATTGCCGCCGTCCACGCTGCACTGGATGATCGCGGACAGAAAAGAGGCAATCGTCTTCGAACAGACCTGTTCCGGGGCAAAAACGTATGCCGATCCGGTCGGCGTGATGACGAACAACCCTACCTTTGATTACCACATACTCCATCTGCAGGATTACATGAACTGCTCTGCAGGACTTCCCGAGAACCGCTTCACGCCGGAATCCGGGCATCAATCTGTGCTGGGATCTGCAGCGCATGATGAACCGGATCAGCAAGCCGAAGCGGGGGCAGTACCCGCAAGTGCATGGATGAATCCGTACAGCCGCGGCATGGGCGGCATGGGAATCCCCGGGGACCTGTCATCGGCATCCCGCTTTGTGAAAGCCGCGTTCACGCGGATGAATTCCGTCTCCGGTGATGACGAGGCTTCCAGCGTCTCGCAGTTTTTCAAGATCCTCGGATCGGTGGAGCAGCAGAAGGGCTGCTGCAGGCTGGATACGGGAGCGAAGAAAAGTGCAGGTGCGCGGTCGGCTTCGACGGAAAGCATGCAGAGTTCGGAGGGCATGCAAAATGCGGCAGGTAAGCAAAGCATGCCTACCTGCGAGTACACGATCTACAGCAGCTGCTGCAATACGGACAAGGGGATCTATTATTATACAACGTACGAGAACAGCCGGATCACCGGCGTGGACATGCATAAGGAGGACCTTGACGGGGAACGGGTCATCACGTACGAATTGCGGAAAAATCAGGATATCCTGCTGGAAAAATAGGAGAGGATTTACAGACTGTTAAGGTTCTGGTAGAATGGGCGGAGCAAGAAAACGCCCATTCTAAGAACGGAGAACATATACATGAAGATTTTTATGCCGGGAAAAACAATAAACAAGGTAAAACATACACCGAACACGAAGTTTGATTTCATCGATCGTGCGGCTGCGGGTGAGCTGGAGGCTGCAGCAATGCTGGCAGAAGGATACCTGAAGGGGAAGTACGAATGCGAGGTGAATGTGGAAAAAGCGCGGAAGTGGGCGAGTTACGCCGCCAAGAGAGGCAATGAACTGGGCTTCCGAATTTTGCGCGAGATCGACGCGAAGAACTGAGGAGAAGAATAGGAGCCGTCACAAGAGACCTCATGCGGAGGACGTTTGTGACGGCTCTGAATTTTTATTTATCTGTCTGAGCTGCATGCAGCTCTTCCTCGGTGAACAATTCCAAGATCTGTTTGTCTGAATATCCACGGTCAATCATCTTGCGGATGGTCTCGATCGCTTGATTCTGTTTACCTTCAAGTAATCCTTTTTTCAAGCCATTCTGTTCACCCTCCTGAAGACCTTTTGTCAGTCCTTCCTTAAGTCCCTCCTTCAGTCCTTTTTGTCGGCCTATTCTCTCTAATCTCTCGGATTCCAGTTCAAGGATTTCTCCACCCATTATTGTCTTCAACCCCTTTCTCGTTTTCGGTTGTTTTTCCGTCAGATAATCGGCAATTCTCCGGATATTGGAAATTAAATCTGTGTATAATACGGATTTCTTCTTGCCGATAAGTTCGGTTTCCAGTTTTTTTCGAATATCCTCATATTCTGCTAACAATTGCTGAAGCTTCTGGCCATTTTCTTCGTAATCATCCAGCCTATTTTTCGTAGCGCAGGATGTAGAATGGAAGAAAAATCAATAAGTTTTTCTCAAAAATAGTATCCTTTGTAAATTCCTGGACTTTGATGATCGGCACACGGTAAGGTAATTCGTCACCTTCTTGATTGATCAGAGTCAATTGAAGATGCGAGGGCGTTTCCGCGTTGTGCCGCAGGTACAGGACTGCCGAATGGGGCAGCTGCATATTGATCGAATCACTTCCGTGTAGAACTATATCGTGCGGTACAATATCGTCCAGAGCGATCGCAAAATCATACTCGAGCATACGGATGACCATCGTTCCGTCCGGCGTGCTCTGGCATTCCACATGGTATGTTGCTGCGCCGATTTGAAAAACAGAGTCGGTGATGATTTTTCCCCTTCGCTCCAGAAATTCGTTCCGTCGCTGAAAAATTTCCGCGTTTTCCGGATAGTTTGTTCCAAAAACTTCGTTGATCAGGGGCGGCAGCAGGGATGGCATTTTCTGAACCATGGTTCGGTAAACGTCATCAAAAACCGTCTTGTTGCTGGTTCCTTTTCGTCTGGCCATAGGCAATTCCTCCTTTGGTGGGCAGGAATTCCATCCGGCACTTTTTCAACATTTCTTATTTGTACCGGGCTTCCTGCGTTCTGTGATATGGAAAATGAGGCAGGAGTCCGGATTTGAAATAAGAATAATAGATGTGATGAAAAGAAAATCAGAGTTGGATAGCTGTCTCTCACATTATTTTAGCATGTTACAGAGAAAGACTCAAGTATTACGTCAACCTCGACGAAAGATTGCGTCAACAAAACGCAAATCTTTCGTCAACATAAATGCAGGCAGAATGCGGATACCTTTTGCCGGTGAAGTTACTTCTCCGGGAAGACAACGAGGAAGGTGACCATCCCGCTTTCGCATTGAATCGAGATCTTCGCGTCGTTCGCGTCGGCGATGGCCTTCGCGATGGCAAGGCCGAGGCCGTAGTGTCCGGTGAACTCGTGGGAACTGTCGGACCGGTAAAAACGTTCGAACAGCTTTTCACGTTCTTCCGCCGGTATTTCATCGCCCGGGTTGGAGACGGCCAGGATCGGCACGCCTTTCTTTGCGGACAGAGTAACGGTGACTTTTCCAAGTGCGCCGGCCGGTGCCGTCGTATGCGAGATCGCGTTGTCGATAAGGATCGTGACGAGCTGGCCCATTTTCTTCCCATCGATATTGGCAGTGAGTCCGTCGCAGATCTCCGACTCGATCAAAATGTTTTTTTCAAAAGCGGCAGCTTCCAACGGAAGGATCGCACCGTTGACAAGGCGGGAGAGGTCGGTTTCGGTGCGCTGTGCCGGCTGGTTCTCACTGCGGGCGAGATCCAGGAGCTCAGTGACCAGCTCTCGCATGCGTTCGTTTTCATAAGAGATGTTGTCGAGCCACTTGTTCGGGCCGATCTCGCGCTCGAGGAGCTCAAGGTTTGCGGTGACTGCGGCGATGGGCGTCTTTAATTCGTGACCGGCGTCGGCGGTAAACTGCTTCTGTTTCCTGTCGTTTTCCTCCATCGGCATAACAATGCGGTTGGCAATGTGGATGGAGATGAACGCGATCACGACGATGGCGATCAGACCGAACAGCATCGTAAAGAGGAAGAGACGGGTAAAACTCTCGGTAAAAACGGCATTATCCATGAAGGTCACAATCGCTTCACCGTCGTTGAATTTAACGACATACAGAAGGTCGCTGGTGCGACCTTTCCCTTTATCGGAATCCGCAACGCTCTCAGCCAGTTCGAGCAGCTGTTCATCCGAATATACGCCATCGGCGCCGTTTTCGAGGACCGACCAGGTTCCGTCATCGGAGCGCTTCACGGAGTAGAAGGTTCCGACTTCCATACCGCGCCGGATGTGCCCCGGATCATGCGCTAGGAAATCCCCTGAAGCTTGGCCTGCATCATTTTGTTCCGCATCATTTGTATCAGAATCCGTCTGGTTGGCTTCCGCCTGCACGACGTTCGATTGTGCGGGAGCGCTTTGTTCTTCATTCGGTTGTTCCGGAGCGTTTTGTCCTTCATCCAATTGTCCGGGATCGTTCTGCGGCGGCTCCCCGTTTTCTATCATTTCGGCATGCTTTTCGAGGATCTCGTAGTTCTGCGAGGTGCCTGAGTGGTAGCTTGCGAGGTAGATCATGCCGAGTGTTCCGACGAGGACTGCGACAAGGATCGCAAGTATAGAAATTACAATTTTTCTTTTGGCTTTCTTATACATTGTCGTTCCTCAATTCGTAGCCTACACCGCGGACTGCCTTGATAGCAGTCTTCGAACCAATGAAAGCGAGTTTTTTCCGGGCAAAGGTCATGTAGACCTCGACATTATTGTACTCCGCGTCATTCTCGTAGCCCCAGATCTTCGTGACGAGCTGCTCACGGGTCATGATCTGGCCGTGATTGGCGATCAGAACCTCCAGCGCGCGGTATTCCTTGTCGGAGAGCCGGACGGACGCACCGCTTTCGTTGTTGACCAGATTCATGGTCTTTGTCTCCAGCGAGATGTCACCATAGGTCAGCTTTCCGTCATCGACATCATACTGCCGGCGTGTCAGCGCCCGCAGACGAGCAAGAAGCTCTTTGGGAACGAAGGGTTTGGTCAGATAGTCATCGGCACCGCAATCCAGACCGTTTACCTTATCATCGGTATCGCTTCGGGCCGTCAGCATGAGGATCGGCGTCCGGATGCCTTCCCTGCGGGCCTCGGCTGCGATGTCAAAGCCGTTTTTGTGAGGAAGCATGACGTCGAGAACGACGAGATCATACTCATCGCCGGCGAGAGCGTCTGCGCCTTCCTGGCCGTCTGTGTACCAGTCGACCTCATAATTCTCCTGCCGGAGCAGCTCGGAGAGCGCCTGCCCCATTCTTTGTTCATCTTCTACGAGAAGAAGTTTCATGCTCGTCACCTCCCGGGAAATTTTTCATGTCATGCACTCATTATACTAGCAAAAACGTTTTTTGGGCATCTTTCTTTATCATGCAGCCGTGCTGTCACTGTCAGACGGAGTTTCTGCACCGTCGGCATTTTCTGACGGTGCCTGCATATCGTTTCTTCCGCCCGGGCCGCCCTGATTACCGGCATGTCCGCCGCCAATATCACCACCCTGTGTCCCCATGGCAGTGATATTGAGGGACGAAGCATCGACCTGGGACGAGGCGTCCTGCTCAGTCGTTACGGTGGAAAGTTCGCCGTCAAGCTGTTTGCGGATACTTTCAGCACGAAGCTCACCGAAGAGCTGCAGGTTCTCAACCGCGGTATCAAATTCATCAACTGTATAGGAAGCATAGGTATCTTTCTCTACATAGCTGCGGATCATTTCGGATACTCTCCGGATCTCGGAAGCGTACTCACCGTTCTCGAAGTAATTCTCCAGAAGATCGTTCATTACGGAGTGATACTCATTCAGATAGGTCTCATCGGAGGTGATCCATGCCCACATCGGACGATCGGATTCCGATGAGCCGCTCAGCGGAGAATCGATACCGGTATTAATCAGAGAGGTAGCGCCCGAATCGGAGGAATCACCGGATCCGTTTCCACCGCCCATTCCGGAGAAAGCACCGAAGGCGAGGTTGTAATCCCACGGGACCATCGACAGCTTGCCATCGGTTTCGAGGAGATAGTAGTTGTGAAGCATGTTGCCGGTATAGCTGTCATAGTTGAGTACAAAGTTGTGTGCGGCAAAGTAACGAATAACCTCGTCGGTATCGATATAGTCATCGAGGTCTGCACTTGATGTATCGTTGAGATACTCGCTCAAACCTTTCAAGGCGTTGATAACGCTGGTCTGTGATTCATCGCTGCCTTCCGTTTCGACATTATCGAAGATATCGGAATAACTGTCTGCATCGTCATCGGTGTATTTCAGTGAAGCACCGGAATCATCGGAGCCGAAGCCGCCGCCCATTTCATTCTTATCGCCGTCCGGCGGCGTCATCTGCTCACCATCGTCAGCATCGTCCGGCAATTCCGGGCGCTCGCCGTCCGCAGCGCCGTCCGGCATTTGCGGTGCCTCACCGTCCGGCGGCGTCATCTGCTGGCCGTCGGCGCCGTCCGGCATCTGCGGTGCTTCACCGTCCGGCTGCTGCATACCGCCGCCGTTTCCTGCGTTGTCGAGGGATGCAGCTTCCGGCTTGTAGATCTCAGTAGATGTGCTGTCGATTCGATTCAGATACGATTCATCGACATTTTCCAGAGCCAGATAGAGGCCCTGGTCTTCGCCGTTTACCGTGACCCAGATGTAACTGCACATCGGGGCATCGACACCTGCCGCATTGCTGATCATGTAAGACATATAATCCTTCATATAGGTCGCGTCTGCGTAGATGTTATTCAGATTAAGTTTTTCAAGACCCTCGTAGGTCTGGTCTTCAACATATTTGCCGAAGTTGATCTTGAAGCTGTATTTATTGGAATCGTCATCGCTCGCGATCGAGGATAGACTGGTATTGCCTTTTGTCGCGAAGGACACGTCATCGACCTGATTGCCGTCGATCGTCACGTTGACCTCGTATTTTGTCTTGTCGAGCGGATTGGCCAGAAGGTCGGCCCAGTCGTCATCGCTGATTTGAATATCGATCGTATGGACATAACCGGTATCAAAAAGGGTTCCGGTGTAATTCGTATAAGTAGTAACAGCAGCCTCGGAAGTAGTTCCTGAAGCTGCTGCATTTGCGGTACCGGATCCACTGAGAACTGTCTCTGTGGCGGCTCCGGTGCCGCAGGCTGTAAGGGATAAGGATAAGGCTGCAATAAGTATTGATGCACTGAGTTTTTTCATGTTATAACTTCCTGCAATTTGTGAATTAAAGTGCTTCCCGTGTCTGTACGCGTCCGCACACGATGTTCAGGTTGCCGTTTCTTGTGCGAAGGTCATCGAGGAAGGCTTTCGGTACGGAATCCTGTTTTAATGTGATGCTGTAACGCAGCTCGTAGAGAGTACCGAGGTTTGTGGTCTTGACGGTATCGAGTTTTGCGGCGGTTGTGTACTCCTCGAAGATATCATCGAAGATGCCGTCATAATCCAGGTCCTCAGGAATCGTGATGCGAAGATCTCGCTGACAGTCACCTGTGTTTCCGAAGTTTACACTGACCATAAGGACCTGGAAGATCGCCATGACGATAAAGAAGATGAGTGCAAGGCCGATGTAACCCATGCCTGTTGCGAGGCCGAGGGCCATTGCCATGAAGATCGCTGTGATCTCGCGGGCGGTTCCGGGGGTAGAGCGGAAGCGCACGAGACCGAAGGCGCCCGCAACGGCAACGCCGGCGCCGATGTTTCCGTTGACCAGCATGATGATGATCTGGACGATGGCGGGAAGCATGGCGATCGTGATCAGGAAGCTCTGTGTGGTCTGGCTTTTATATTTGCAGAGAAGAGCACTGAGCAGTCCGAGTGCTATGGATACTGCTGTGCAGATGAGGAAAGACTGTAATGTCATGGAAGAGGAAATGATCGAATTAAGCACTGTAGGTATTCTCCTTTCTGTTTCCGAGAATGTTTTCTTTGTAATAAGTTCCGTATTTTGAGAAGGAAGCCGGCCTGATTCCGAGTTCCGATAATAAATGGACCAGCCAGAGCGGTGTCGTTCCGGGGATCTTGACCTCCATCAGAATATTTTCATCCGGGAGGATCTTTTCGCCGAAGTCGCCTTTTCGAAGGTCGAGCGCGTATTCCCGAAAGCGGATATTCTGGTCGAAGGTGATCCGAAGCTCCGGATCTTCGATTCCGGCGTAGGAGGTTCGATCGTAAGCAATGTACACCTTAGGTGTCGCTTTGTGGAGTTTCTGAAACCACTCGATCTCGTTCCCGATCTGCCGGTCCACGTACTTTGTGGGGTAAAAACTCAGCTTTCCGGTCAGAAAACGTTCGGACAGCTCTGCCGGTACCGTGATCCTCCGTTTGTAGACGATGTCCTTGTATTTCTTCTTGAGCTCGACAAAAACGGGATCGCCGTTTTTCGGCACGCCGTAGCTTCGTACGCGAAGTTTTTCCTTGTAAACAGGCTTCTCGATGGAATTACGGACCAATTCCCAGTTATCGGTATCGTAGTAAATATTGCAGTTTGTGGATTTTCCGTAAATGTCCGGTTCCATGTGGTCTGTCATTCTCTCGACCAGTTGCCTGTACTGCAGCCGGGTCAGCATGTATTTCTTTTCATAGCGCTTGAAGCTGCTTTGAACCTTTTTCTCCATAGGGCACCTCCGTATTCTGTATTGGGCGTCTGTTATTCGTTTCCTGTATTGCTTCCGAAGCTTATACACCGGCAGCATCTGGGGCACTCATGCCGCCCGGAGCATTGCCGGAGTCGCCGCCGAAGCCGCCCTGGCCGCCCATGTTGCCGGGACCTCCCTGTCCGTCCATGTTGCCGGGGCCACCCTGGCCGCCCATGCCGCCGCCCATCATCTGGTTCGGCAGTTCGGTCACTTCCTCACCGTTGCAGATGACGGTGCCGCCGTTGATCGTGCCGGTTCCGTCGTAATCGAAGGTCGAATTGCCGGTCACATCGATCGTTCCGCCGTTGACGACGATATCTCCGTTGGAATCGACACCGTCTGTGTCGCCGGATCCCATCACGATGGTAGTCGTGCCGCCGTTGAAGGTGATAAGCGGAGTGGAGATCGAGGATTTCTGCGCCGCATTGATGCCGTCATCCGATGCCTCGATATTGATGTCGCCGTCATTGATGGTGATCACGGTCGATTCGAGCGCTTCAACAGCAGAGATGGTATAGGTTCCGCTGTCGATCGTGAGAGTTGTCGTAGCGTGGATTCCGTCATCGCCCGCGTTGATCGTAAAGCTGCCGCCCGCGATATAAACGGCGCCGAGTGTATCGTCATCATTGTTCTCCGCGTGCAGGCCGTCGGTTCCCGGTGAGAGGTTGAACGTTCCGTCGGCAATGTCGAGGTTGTCATTCGCCTTGATCGCGGTTCCTGAACTTGTGATATCGTAAGTTCCGCCTGTGATCGTCACATCATCCTTGCCGACGATGCCATGGCCTGCCGGGGAACTGATGGTCAGAGATCCTGTGCCGTTGAAGGTGATATCGTCTTTTGCAAAAACGACACCGTCGACGTTGCTGTCATCGATGAGGGTGAAGGTTCCGCCGTTGGAGAGGTTGTTGCTTGTACCTCCTGCCAGGGTCACGAATACTTTGTCGGCCTGTGCTACGTAGATCGCGGCGAAGGTATCGGAATTAATGGTGACGCCGTTCAGTACGAGCTGAACCTTTGCATCATCCGGCGCATTGACGATGATGCTTCCGTTATTTAAGGTTCCTGTCAGGATGTAAGTCCCTTCCGCGGTGATCGTCACGGTCGAGCCGTCGATCGTGACGGAATCGGAGTCGGCGGATGCACTGTCACCGTTCAGCGTGATCGCCGTCGCGGCTGCCTCATCGTAATCGCCGGAGAGATCACGGTCGGAGAAGTGTTCATTCTCTGTGCTGTCAGTCTCATCCGCGGAAACAGTGGTTGCGGTGAGCGCGTCGGCAGACTGCGTATCTGAGGAGGAACTATCCGTCGAGCTGCTGTCGGAAGCTGTGCTGTCGGCAGAGCTTGTCTGGGTGATAGTTGTCTGGGAACTTGTACTCTGTGTACCTGTGGCGGCACAGCCCGTGAAGGTGAGCGTTGTTATAAGAAGAAGCGGGGCAGCTTTGATAAGTCTGTTTTTCATATGGGTACTTCCTTTCTTTTATCCGGCAGGTCTTGAGACCTGATTGCTGTTCAACTGTTTTGTTATGGCTGCATTGTAGGGGATGAAAATTGAAGGAAGATTGAAGATTCTTAAAAGATTAAATAATCAATGTGCATGTTTGTGCTTGCTTCTCCCTGCATTAACGGGTGCAGGATCTGCGAATCAATGGTATGATAAAGATGTGCAGTGACTATACTTACATCAGGAGAGACATAAAAATGCAGAAATATGAGAATCGGCTTCGTACCTTCGGAAACACATTCAAGGAAAAAGAGAAAACCCGCTTACTGACATCGGTACTTTCCGTGCTGATCTGGGGAATGATCGCGCATGGATACCGCTTCTGTAATCTGCTGCTTTCCCATGATTCGCTGAAAGAATTCTACATGTTCGGCGATTCCTATTATTCGGAAGGGACTGTGACAGCATGGAAAATTTCATTGGGAAGGTTTTTCGAACCGATATACGATACGGTTTTCCGAGGACCGCTCGCATTGCCGTGGGTTGCGGGAATCCTGTCGCTGATCTGGCTGTCACTTGCGATGTGGTTGCTGACAAAAATCTTCGATCTGAGCAGCAGGCTGATGATCTTTCTGATCAGCGGTTTTCTGACGGTAAATATTACCATTACGGCTACTGCCGCGACCTACGTACATGATCTGGACGCCTACCTGTTCGCACTGCTGGCCGCCGTACTCGCGGTCTATTGTTGGAAATTCGGAAGCAGAGAAGGCGGAGACCGGGAAGGTCGTGACCGGAAGCTCGGTAACTTGAAACAAGCCGTCCCGGGGTGCGGGGCTTGTGTGGCCCTCCTTGTAATGACCCTTGGTATCTACCAGTCGATGATCTCCGCCTTCATAGCGCTTGTTCTCATGGTATCTATTCTGCAGCTTTTGGACGGAGCTGAGGCCAAACCCGTTGTGCTGAATGGCCTGAAGGCAGTCGGGGTTCTTCTGGCCGCGGCAGTCCTGTATCTGCTTTGCGTGAAAATTTCCTGTTCGCTGACAAATGTTACATTGGGATCGGGCTATAATAGCATCCGCAACATGGCGAATCTTGAGAACGTGTCCATCATTATCGAGATCGTGAATGCATGCAAATACTGTGTGAGAGAATGGTTCATTTATCCTTCGATGTGGAATCCGATCGTCGTTGCCGCGCTGAACCTCGGCTTTATCGGAATCGGCGCTGCCGGCGGTTTTATTCTGTGGCTGGATAAGAAGGTCTCGCTCATTTCAAAGGGGTGGATCGTAGTGCTGGTGGCACTTCTGCCTCTCGGGATGAATATTTCCTTTGTTCTCAATTTGGAGGATGTGCATCAGCTGATGCTTTACGCCTTCTGGCTGATCTACGTATTTGTGATGCTCATTCTGCGGAAGTTCCGGGGAGGAGATCGTGCATGGCCGGGAAATCTGCCCGTGAAAGCAATTGCGGTTGTTCTGGCGCTTATCATTCTGTGGGGCAATGCGCTGACGGCAAATACACTCTACGTAAAGAAGGATCTGGAAGATGAAGCTACATTGACTGTTATGGAAAACGTAGTGGAGAGGATCGAAGATTTTGACGGGTATGTACCGGGAAAAACGGAGGTCGCCATTATCGGTGTTCCCGATGTTGATTCTCCCGACGCATTTGCTCCGCTGCAAAGCATTACAGGCGCGCAAAGCGCTAGTCCGATCACGCAGATCGGGTATTATCCCGCATATTTCGAATACGTTTTGCAGAAAAATGTGGAACTAAGCGATTTTCATACGGTATTAAAGCTGCAGAAGATGCAGGAGGTCAAAAGCATGCCCGCCTATCCAAGCGAGGAGTGCATGCAGATGATTGACGGGATCCTGGTAGTGAAGATGCAGTAGAATCATGAGTCAGAATAGAAGATCCACAAAAATTTGGGAGTCGTACCGGATGATCCGGGCGGCTCCTTTTCTATTTATTGAGATTGTTTGGTTATTGGAATTAATGAATACAAGTCGTTGCAGGAAGGTGATCTTCTCCATTATTCTGAACTGGGCGGGAGGAATGCTCCTTGATAAGCGGAAGAGCGGCCGAGGGTTCGTGCTGGCGGGCGTCATCGCTCTTAACCTTGCTTTACTCGGCTTCTTTAAATATGCGGGAATGTTTGTTTCGACCGTGAATGCTCTGCTCGGTACGAGTTACGAGGAACCGCAGATCTCACTGCCGATCGGCATTTCTTTCTTCACTTTCCAGGCGCTCTCCTATGTGGTGGATGTCTACCGCGGCGAGTGTAAAGTACAGAAAAGCGTATTCAAGGTAGCTCTTTACGTGTCGTTTTTCCCACAGCTGATCGCGGGACCGATCGTCAAATATAAGGATATCGAAGAGCAGATCGATCATCGTACGCTGAGCGCGGCGCAAACGGCGGCAGGAATTCGCCGTTTTGTATACGGTCTGGCGAAGAAAGTTCTGATCTCGAATATTCTTGCTGCGGCTGTTGACAAGATCTACGCACTGGAGATCGTGCGCGTGGACTGGTCACTTGCATGGGTTGCCGCACTGATGTACACCTTCCAGATCTATTATGATTTCTCCGGCTATTCGGACATGGCGATCGGCTTGGGAAGGATGTTCGGCTTTGAGTTCCGTGAGAACTTTAATTATCCCTACACATCGTTGTCGATCCGCGAATTCTGGAGAAGATGGCACATATCGCTTAGCTCCTGGTTCCGCGATTACGTCTATATTCCTCTCGGCGGAAACAGGAAGGGGAACGTAAGAACCTATGTGAATCTGCTGATCGTCTTTCTTCTGACAGGAATGTGGCACGGCGCCAGCTGGAACTTTGTATTCTGGGGTCTGTTCCACGGTTTGTTCATCGTCATCGAGCGGCTCGGCTTTTCCAAGGTACTCGATAAGAGCAAATTTTTTGCCTGGATCTACACATTCGCGCTGGTGAACTTCGGCTGGGTATTCTTCCGTGTCGAGAACATTCATGATGCGTTCGAGTACATTAAGCGCATGGTGAAACCGTGGAATTATTCGGAAACAAACGTTGCTCTGCTGGAGATTGTGAATGGTCATAATGCGTTTATTCTGGTTGTGGCGATCGTCGGAATGGGTCTTCTGCAGAGAGTGACTACAGCGAAGTTTGCAAAAACGGTGACGCGGTGGAAGTATTCCTACGTTGAGATCGCCTATTGCACGGTACTGATGATCCTATGCCTGGCGGCGCTGGCCGGCGATACGTACAATCCGTTCATCTATTTCCGATTCTGAGGCGATCAAAGGATAGAGGTTTGAGAATGAAGAGAAAAATCACAATAACGATCCTATTGTTTTTCGGCTTGATCTGCCTGCCGTATGTGATCTGGCCGTTCATCAAGGGACATGTTGATACAGAAAATCATGAGAACCGAACGCTTTCGGAATCGCCATTACAGGGGGCGGAAACATTGGGAAAGCTGACGGAAACGACGGAGAATTTTGTGAACGATCATCTGCCGTTCAGAAACCAGCTGATCAAGTTGAACGGCGTAGTGAATTATTCGATTTTCAAAACGTCGACATCCGAGGATGTATCGATTGGAAAGGATGGTTGGCTCTTTTTCACAGCCAAGGGAGACGGCGATCCGCTCGGATATTACCGCGGTGAATATCTGCTTCCGGAAGAGCAGCTTCAGCAGATGGCAGACAACCTGGTCACGGCGCGTGCGCTTTTGCAGCAGTTCGGCATCGAGATGACGGCTTACAATGATCCGTCTGTGACGATCACAGAGGAGGAAGATGAGCCGGGAGATCTGGTCACCATGCTGAATATGTACGGTGTGATCCCGCCGGGAAAAACGTATGGCATCGACGGATACAGCTCCGCGAAAGTGACGAAGGAGGAGTGGGACTTCGGCACATATTTCCGATACAGCGCAGAGAACGCGGATCCACGGAAGATCATGTTCCTTCGTGATTCGTTCGGTTCGGCGATGTCCGATATCGTCGGTTCAGAATTTGCTTCGACGGTTATGGTCCATCGGGAAATCTTCACAAATGAGATGATTCGTGAGGAAAAGCCGGATATCTTTGTGCTGGAAGCCGTTGAGCGGAAAACACCTGATCTGCTGATGAATTTTGTGTATGAATAAGTAAAAGCCTGCATTTGCGGAATGAAATTCATTCGCCGCAAATGCAGGCTTTTCTGTGCGTTTATTCAGCTTCAATGACGTCGGCGCCCGGTGCGTTCTTCCGGATGCTCTCGATGCCGTTCAGGCAGGCTTTCTTTGTCTTGTAGCCTTCACCGGTGGCGATGATCTGTCCGTTTTTCGCTTTGAGGCGGAAGCGGGTCTCGCCGGCCTTGTCGGTGTAAACTTCGAATTTTGGATGCTTCTCGGCAGCATACCCTTCAACCGTCTGGTCCTCGATAGCAGCGACAGGAGCATTTACCTGAATGCTGTTGATTCCCGCGAGGCAGCTTTTCTTGGTCTTGTAGACCTGACCGCCGGCAATGACCTGTCCGTTCGTCGCCTTAAGGTTAAAAACATATCCACCCGATTTACTCTGTTTCAGTTCAAATTTTCCCATAGTTACCATCTCCTTTATAAAGAAAAATATTCTATAAGTATATTGTATTGGTTGTTCTATGAAATAACAATAATCAGACAACTTCGCGGAAAGTAGAAAAAACACTGCCGAAATTGTGCAATATATACGATAAATATATATTTGACGATTACAAGTATTTTCGATGAGGCCATTTTATTGAACATTTGGGCGCTTGGAATAAATAATGTTTTTACTTCTAGAACGTCGTGCCAGCATCCATGACACTCCGCCGATGACCATCAGCCCGGCACCGACCCACATCAACCGGCTCTGATACACAGAAGAAGTTCCGGCGATCTCGAGAATTCCCCGGAGCAGGCTGCTGACAGTTACGGCGGCAAGCCCGGTGCGATAAAGTCCGGCGGCGATTACAGGCTCATCCTGCCGTCTGGCTGCGGTCTTTGATGCACAGGCGTGTCTGCGGAATGCTCGTTCCCGGATGGTGAGGAGAAGTGAGGGAAGTGCACCCAGGATCAGCGGCCAGGCAAACAGGTAGGTCATGTACGGAGAGTGGACCCCGTGCGAGAAATGGTTGTAGACCAAATAGATGAGCAGGCAGAAGACTGATACCGCCAGGTATTTGATGAATTTATCCCTGTATGTAGACAATGTCGCTCACACTCCTTTCTTTGATGCCGTGTCCGCTGGTCGGATTGTTGATGACCTCGCCGTTAAAAACCATGGTGCTCGACCCGCCGCCATCCAGGTTGTAGGCGACGGTACATCCTAGATCCTGCATGACGGAAGCCAGCTGATAGAGGGTGAGACCTTCGCTCTCGTTTGTGCGTCCATCGGAGACGACGCAGACATAGTGCCCATCGGAAATCTGTCCGATGGCGGTTCGTGGATTGCTGGTCATTGCCTGATCGACTTCATCGTTTGGGCCTACGATAATTTCACCGTCATCGACAAGACCGGGCCCAAAGGAGTAGATCTGTGTCGCACCGGCAGCCTGCAGTTCCTCCGCGGTGACATCGGATTCATTGATTATCTCCATAGTGCCGTCGGAATAGACGACCAGATCTTCCTGATCACCGCCACCGGTGGAGCGGTAGAGATATCCGTTTCGCATGACGTAACCGCTGTCGCGGAAGCCGTAGAAATCACCGTTGATCGCGAGGATGGCGCCAACATCGGAGGCGATCTCCGAAGTGGTCTCGGTAACGTTCTGCCCGAAACTGTTATCTGCAAGGCCGGACAGCAGAAGGGAGGGATCGCTCAGCTGAATGTCTGCAACATAAACCCGGCTGTCATCGACGGTCATTTCTGTGATCGTGATCTCCACATCGTCGCTGGTGTAGGAGTTGTCGGTAATGACGATTTCGGAATCATTGCTGCTGTCGGAAGCGTTTTTCTCAACATTGCTCACACTGCCTGACGCCGTTCCGTCATCCTCTTCACCGGTTCCCGCGTAGACCGTCTGCGTGACTGCCTCCGCCGAGATGACATTCTTGGGAATCACGAAGGCGTCCAGCAGAGTGAACGCGGAGTAGGCAGCCAGCGTGACCGCCGTCGCTATGCCCCACCAGGACCGTTTCTTTTCTTTTTTTCGCATTTCATATCACACTTTCCCTGGGCTGAAAACCCATTTTTTCTGAATTTGGTAACTGAGGCAGAACAGAGCGCTGTCGATGATTACCTTCGCCGCGAGTGCCGGTATTAACAGCGAGAGCATGCTGACACTGCCTGCGGAAATACCCATCTGTGCGAGGAAGAGCAGCAGATATCTGATGGCCTCACCACCGGCATTTCCCTTGCTCGTGAAGCTCCAGTTCTTGTTCAGATAGAAATTGAGAGCGCCCGATCCGAATCTTGCCAGTACGACCGAAAAAAACACCACCTTCGCAATGCGACTTCCACCAGCCAGCAGAACGAGCAGGACAGTGAACAGAGCGTAGTCGACGATCGCGCTCAGGATCGAGGAACTTGCAAAGCGAAGCACCCTGCGGTAGATCAGGATCGAGTCACGAACCGGACGGAAGTGAGAGCATTTATTGCCGTCCTCGTAGATGGTCTGAATCGGAATCTGAATGATTTCCGCCTTTCCTGCGGCCTCCTGCAAAAAGTCCATTTCATATTCGTATCGATCGCCGCCGATTGCGAGCGCCATCTGCAGCAATGAGCTCGGGATGCCGCGCAGTCCCGTCTGCGTATCCAGGCATTTGATGCCTGTGCTGAGCCGAAAAACCATGGAAGTGATCCGGTTCCCCCACCGACTTTTAGTCGGAACGTTTTTGCCGGAAAAATCCCTTACGCCGAGTACCAGCGCTGCAGGATGTCGATCCATCATCTGCAGGATTCGCAGGACATCGGCCGGCGCGTGCTGTCCGTCTGCATCCAAGGTGACGATGCGGATGGCAGAACCGTATCTTCGGATCGCTTCGCGGATTCCGGTCTTGATGGCGGCACCTTTGCCCTGATTGGCAGCATGCCTGCAAAGGAGGCAGCCTTCCTGCTCCGCTTGTTGAAAAAACGGAGCCGCCGCCGGACCGCTGCCGTCGTCAACAATCACGATCCGCGTGCAGGAATCTTTGACGGTGAGGTGCAGACCGTGTATGCAATCGATCAGTTTTTCATCCGGGTCAAGTGCCGGAATCAGCAGGATATTTCGGATGCGAATTTCCTTATCAGCCATTTATGCCTCCTCGCGCCTGTCGGAGCACAGGCAGATCAGCAGAAGAACGATGAACAAAACAATGTAATTCATGAGAACCTCCTTTCGGGGTCATGGTTGCATGTGTGTTTGTTGTTGTCGCAAGCATACGGGCGAATGATTGAAGAATGATTGAAGATCTTTAGGATTCCCTGGATTCACAGACTTTACACAGCCGGGTACGGAAATTTGTTTTTCTGTCTTTACCATCCATAACCGGCAAAGCGCAAACTTTTGCATACCGGCCTGTACTATAATTGCTGTGTACATGAAAGCTGATTTCATGCGGCCAAATGGGCAGCGAAAATTCTAATGAGAGGCGGAGAAGGACATGAAGAAAAAATGGTTGGCAGTAGTACTCTCGGCGGCAATGGCTTTATCAATGCAGGTACCGGTAATGGCAGAAGAGGCCGGAGCAGTGTCGTCATCATCGGCTGAAGAAACGGTCGTGCCGGCAAGTGATGCGACGGGATCGGACGCAGATGCAGCGGATGGAACGGGCAATAATGGTTCATCGCAAGATGCGCTAAATGATTCGTCGGATGCTACACAGGATGGATCGGGCAATAACGGTTCATCGCAAGATGCGTTGAAGGATTCCCCTAATGCTGCACCGGATGAAAGCGCAGCGAGTGAGGGAGATACCTCAGAGACCGGCACTTCGAGCGGAATCAGGAAGGCTCCTGCAACAAACGCTGCGAACGGGAGCGCAACAATCGTAGAAAGCGGTGAATGCGGCCCAAATGCTACATACACAATCGACAGCCAGGGCGTTCTGACCATCAGCGGCAGCGGAGCGAGTTGGAGTCAGACGTTTATGAGAAGATCAGATATAAAGAAACTAGTTGTTGAAGAGGGAATAACGACAGTAGGCTGGGAGTCTTTCTTTGAATGCCCTGAGCTGACAGAAGTTATACTTCCTAATGGCTATACGGATATTGAGGCCAATGCCTTTCAGAGATGTACAAAATTGAAATCGATCGTTGTCCCTGATACGGTACAAAATATTGGAGAAAGTGCGTTTCAGGGGTGCACCAGTTTGGAAAAGATCCATATTCCTCAGGGGATTACGAAGATCAGTAAAGAGGTTTTTGATTATTGTATCAACTTAGATAATATTACGATCCCGGATAGTGTTACGAGTATTGAGGATGATGCATTTGCTGATTGCAACAGCATTAGAGAATTATGTATTCCTCAAAGTGTTACCGATTTAGGCATGGGAGTTTTTAGGGGATGTTCCTCGTTAAAGAGTATTAAATTGTCAAAAAATGCCCCTGTTATTACTGTTAATGAATTTATGGATTGTCATAGTTTGGAATATGTGGAGATACCGGATGGCGTGACCAGCATTGAGCATAATGCTTTTTATCGGTGTGATTCTCTTAAGCAGATTGATATTCCGGACACGGTAAATCATATTGGGGGGTCTGCATTTTTTGGCTGCACCAGTATGGAATCTATAACACTTCCAAAATCATTAAATTCTATTGATGGTTTAGCTTTCTGTGGTAGCGGATTGAAGAGTATTACGATTCCAGATAATGTCACCGAAATTCCGAATTCTTGTTTTCTTGATTGTGACAATCTTACCAGCGTTAAAATTCCCACAACAGTCTCAAGTATTGAAGGTGGGGCTTTTTCCTGCAAGAATTTACAGAGCATTACCATCCCCGCAAGTGTAACCGTCATCGGTAAATGGGCTTTTAATCCGGAATATACCAAGGTGATCTACGGCTATACCGGAACGACCGCTGAGTCCTACGCAAAATCCAGAGGCATTCAGTTTGTCCCGCTTGATAAGTACGATTACACTCCGGTGACGCTGTATCGCCTGTATTTCCCGGGAACGCATGAGCATCTGTATACAAAGGATGCCAACGAGAGACGTGTTCTTCTGACCCGCGGCTGGAAGGACGAAGGCGTTGCATGGAAGGCACCGAAAACATCACCGGTTCCGGTCTACCGCCTGTTCAATCCATACAGTACGGATCATCACTACACGAAGGATCTGAACGAGTACAATACACTTTGCAAAAATGGCTGGCGCGGTGAGGGCGTATGCTGGTATTCTGATCCGTCAGAGGGGGTTCCGGTTTATCGTGAGTTCAATAGAGGACTTCGCGTAGGCGCACACAACTACACAACGGATGCCTATGAGAATAATGTTCTGACCACGCAGCGAGGCTGGAATTACGAAGGAATCGCCTGGTACGGCATGAAATAACGAAAAGACAAAATAAATAAACATCAATATAACTGCATACTGAAATAGCAGGAAAGCCTGAGCGCAGGAGTCATTCATTCTCCTCACTCAGGCTTTCCATTTGTTCCCGATCCATTTTTATTTCCCTTGCCGCAGCCGTACAGCCATCCGCAGGGTCCGAGAAACAATCATGGATTTTTCAAAACCAAAAACTTGTATTGAAAACGTGTATGATTGTTATATAATAATAATAATATACAATGAGGCGCAAAAAGGAGATGACAGAGTGTGAATACCATGAAAGAACTTCGAAGTTACACGAAGATGAGCCAAGCGAAATTTGCAGCATATCTCGGCATACCGGTAGCAAACATTCAGCATTGGGAGCAGAATGTTTCTACGCCTCCGAATTACCTGGTATCATTGATTTCCAGAGTAATGGCGTATGATGGGTATATTAAGGAAATGATGACGCCTGCACAGATTGATGCAATCAGACAGGTACAGGCAAATTTAGCTATTGAAAATATGAAGGTTGCAGAATCTGACAGAGATATTTTCTATGATGTAGCAAAGGGAAAAATTTCACCTGCAGAAGCCCGAAAACATATTCTTGAGAGATACATGGAAAATGAATAACTATTGTTATCCGGGAACTGAGGTTTTAATAAACAAATTTAATACTTGTGAAAAATTAAATAGTACTTTGTTGATTCTATCTGAAAACGATCTCGAAATTTAGCTACACGCGAACGAAAACAGGGTTAGCACCGGAATGAACAGAATTCAAATTACAACATTACAGGATCCGCGCGCTGCGGAATTTCATCAGAATAAGGAACGGCAGTTGAAGAGGGCTCTTGAACCTGCGCCGGGCTATTTCATCACGGAGAGCCCTTTGGTGATCGGCCGCGCGCTGCGAGCCGGTTACGAGCCGGTCAAACTCCTTCGGGAGGCAAAAGAGGTGAGTGAAGAGGAGCAGGTAGTTTTTGACCTGATTCGGGAATATGAGCGGAAAGCGTTGGTCGAAATCCCGGTCTATGAGGCGGAAGAGGAGCAGTTCCGCACACTCACAGGCTTCCTCCTGACGCGCGGGATGCTCTGCCTGATGCGGCGGAAACGGATGCCATCCCTGCCCGAATTGCTCGCGAAGGGGGCACACCGCATCGTTGTTCTCGATGATGTTGAGAACCCGACGAATGTAGGCGCTGTTATCCGTTCCGCGGCGGCACTTTCCATGGACATGGTGCTGGTAACGAAGGGCAGCAGTGATCCGCTGTATCGAAGAGCGAGCCGTGTCAGCATGGGATGTGTTTTTCAAATTCCATGGGCGGAGTATGATAAAGAATACCTTTACGGGGAGCTGGCAAAGGCCGGATACAGCACGGTCGCCATGGCGTTAAAAGAAAATTCTGTCCCGATCGATGATCCTCAGTTGAACAGTGAAGCGAAGCTTGCTGTCATCATGGGCAACGAAGGGTACGGCCTTTCGGATGATACGATCGCAAAGTGTGATTACACGGCCATCATCCCGATGACGGAGGGCATAGATTCCCTGAATGTAGCAGCGGCGAGCGCGGTCAGCTTCTGGCAGCTGAGATGGCGGAGCAGATGATAGAGAAGCAGATGATAGAGAAGCAGCGGAGCAGATAATAGAGAAGCTGAAACAAGAATCGTCGATGCTTTTTTGTGGTAGAGTGACAAAGAATTATCTTGCGCATTGTGTATGATATACAAATAAATGCGTGAATGTCTAATAATATGTTTACAAAGTGCAAAAATTGGCATATATTTTAATAAAGGGCGTACAAATGCAAGGGAGCATACCAACATTGGCGTGCTCCTTTTTTTGTATCATGGCATATCTCAGATATCGGGTTTGTACGCAATAGAGGTAAAACAGGAGGGTCGGAACGAGAGTATGGCTGAATTATTAGAAGCCCGTGATTGCCAGATGGCATTCAAAGGACTTATGGCAGTAAAAAATTTTTCTGCAACATTGGAGCCCAATAAGATCTATGGCCTGATAGGTACGAACGGTGCCGGTAAAACAACAGTAATTAATATGCTGTCCGGAGTATTGACGCCGACTTCGGGGAAAATCATATACCGGGGTGAGGATATTACCGGATGGAAACCGAATCAGGTTTCAAGAGCCGGAATCCTCAGAACTTATCAGAATCTTCGTCTGTTCGGCAAGATGACTGCATTGGAAAATGTAATTATCGGCGCGCAGATGCACGGAAAGTATAATTTTGTGGATGGCCTGCTTCAGGCAAAGAAATTTAAAGAGAGTGAATCCGAGTATCGCGAGAAGGCGATGGAAATGCTCCGCGTAATGGGAATCGAGAAATACGCAAATTCGATCGCGGGCTCTCTGCCTTACGGTACACAGAGGCGCCTTGAGATTGCCAGAATTCTGGCAGGGGATCCCAAGCTTCTGCTTCTCGATGAACCGGCTGCCGGCATGAATCCGCAGGAAAGTCTGGATCTGGTAAAAACGATCCGGGATGTGCAGGAAAAGTTCGATGTTACGATCCTGTTGATCGAGCATGACATGAAGGTAATCATGAGCCTTTGTGAGTATATCTATGTAATGGCAACAGGCACAGTGATTGCGGAGGGAACACCCGCAGAGATCAAGAGCAATCCGGATGTTATTGCTGCATATCTGGGGAGGGCGAAGTGATGCTGAGAGTAGAAGATCTGATCGTACGATACGGCGGCATTACAGCCGTTGATGGGATTTCTTTTCACGTAGAGCAGGGAGAGTGCGTAGCGCTGATCGGTGCGAACGGCGCAGGCAAGAGCACGACGCTTCAGGCAATATCCTCATTATTAAAGGTTGCATCCGGCAAAATCAGTTTCTGCGGAACGGATATCACAAAGACACCGGCAGATGCCATCGTAAAGATGGGACTCGTTCAGGTTCCGGAAGGCCGCCAGATTTTTACTAAGCTGTCGGTAATCGAAAACCTGCGTATGGGAGCATATACGAATTCCGACCAAAGTCTGGAGAAAAAGAACCGGGACTGGGTCATGGAACTGTTTCCGATTCTGAAGGAAAGAGCCAGACAGTCCGCAGGAACTCTTTCCGGCGGAGAACAGCAGATGCTGGCGATCGGAAGAGCGCTGATGAGTTCACCGAAGATGCTTCTTCTCGATGAACCATCCATGGGACTTTCACCAATCATGACACAGTCGGTATTTGATGTACTGAAGCACTTGAAAGACAACGGCATTACTACACTTTTGATCGAACAGAACGCCTATGATGCGCTGGAGATCTCTGACCGTGCCTATATTATGGAGACCGGTCGGATCACACTGGAGGGAAAGAGTGCGGATCTGATCAAGGATTATCGCGTGAAAGATGCTTATCTGGGAGGCAGTATATGACGACTTCATTTATTCTGGGCATGTTGATGAGCGGTTTAAAGCTCGGAAGCATCTATGCCATCGTCGCGATCGGTTACTCGATCGTTTACGGAATTTTGAGATTAATTAACTTTGCGCACGGCGATATCATGACCGTCGGTGTGTATATGATCCTTGTACTGATGAATAAGGCCGGGGTTCCGCTTTTTGCGTCCGTCATTTTGTCGATGGGATTTTCCGTTGTTGTCGGTCTGTTGATCGAGAGGCTTGCTTATCGCCCGATCAGGGACGCGAGCGAGGAAGCGACACTTATCTCGTCGCTGGCGGTTTCATCACTTCTGCAGAATATTCTGCAGATGGTCTTCTCCGCACAGCGTGAGCCGTTCATCCTTCCGACCTTCCTTACAGAAAGTCACAAATACGGCATCATAAGTCTGTCACTGATCAACATCATCACCTTCATCGTAACCGCGATTTTCCTGGTTACCCTGTATTTTGTTCTGACAAAAACGAAGATCGGTATCGCGATGCGTGCCTGCTCCGAGAACATGAAGGCATCGAGACTGATGGGTGTCTCCATTAATAAAGTCGTAATGTTCTCATTCGCGATCGGTTCCGCGCTTGCTGTTATCGCCGGCCTGCTTCTTGCCGGTGAATACAAGACGGTTTACCCGACACTCGGATTTGTACCCGGTCTGAAGGCATTCTGTGCCGCTGTTATCGGTGGAATCGGAAGCCTCGGCGGAGCTGTTGCGGGTGCGTTTATCATCGGTGTTGCGGAGATGCTTTTCGCGGGACTGGCACCCACATCGATGACCGCATACCGCGACGCATTTGTTTTTCTGCTGATGGTAATCGTCCTGCTTTTCCGTCCGAACGGAATCTTTGGAAGTACGGAAGGAGAGCGCAGCTGATATGAAAAAAACGAGATTAATTGACTGTAATTTATTCAGGCTTCTTTGCTTTGTGATCATCCCCCTCGCGGTACTTGTGATCTTTGCATTGAAGCCCAAGAGCTATGTGACAGGTATTATTATCACCATGGGAATCTACATCGTCCTGTGCGCGAGTCAGAACCTGATCAATGGTTTTTCCGGAATGTTCTCCATGGGACATGCGGCATTTATGGCGATCGGCGCTTACATTTCCGCGTTCTTTACACTGTCCACGAATGTAAAGCAGAGCATGACGCCGGGCCTTCCGCAGTGGCTGATCAATACGCAGATCCCCTTTGGCTTTGCGCTGATCATCGGTGGGCTTGCAGCGGCGATCGTTGCGGTGATCATCGGCTTCCCGGTTTGCCGTACAAAAGGTCATTATCTGTCCGTTGTCACACTGGCACTCGTTGTCGTAGTAAAAGCGGTCATCGATAACCAGAGCGATCTGACGAACGGTTCCAGGGGAATTGCCGGCGTCCCGGCAAAATCCAATATCGTTACTGTTTATATCTGCGTTGTTATCACATTGTTTGTGATGTACAGGCTTCTTCGTTCCGCATACGGACGGGGACTCATCGCAATGCGTGATGATCCGGTCGCTGCACAGACACTCGGTATCAACCTGGTAACAAAGAAGATCTCCTGCTTCGCGATCAGCGCGTTTTTCGCAGGAGTCGGCGGCGGACTCTGGGGACACTACCTGACCACGATCTCCAGCTCGAACTTCTACTTCATGAAGAGCTTTGACATCGTCGAGATCAGCATTATCGGCGGCATGTTCTCCATGAGCGGAGCAATCGTCGGATCTGCGCTTTTCACTATCCTTCCGGAATTCCTGGCGCCGCTTGAAGGCGGACTTCGCCTGGGCGGAATCAAATTGCCTACGATGTTCGGATTGTCCAATATCATCATGGCGGTTATCCTGATTTTGCTGATCATCTTCCGCAGACAGGGACTGATGGGAACGAATGAAGTCGTTCTGGATACCTGGTTTTCGAAGGAGACGTATCTGAGTCTGTTTAAGCCGGAAGAGTACCGGAAACTGGCGAATGTCTTCAGGAAGAAGGAAAAAACGGACTAACCACAAATAATACTGCGATCGTCTGAAAAGGCTTCGTATAGAAAAACCAATCACAGGAGGAAAGTAATATGAAAAAGTTCACGAAAACAGTAGCAGCCGTACTTACCGGTGCAATGTGCCTGGGCCTTGCAGCCTGCGGCAGTGCCGATGCCTCAGGAGCAGCAGCTTCCGGAACTTCATCCGGAAATGCTTCGGCAGCAGCAAGCGGCGATGTCATTAAGGTCGGCGCGATCTTCAACGTAACCGGAGATCAGTCCTCTCTTGATACGCCGAGCCAGCAGGGATTTGAACTTGCGGTAAAGCAGATCAATGAAGCCGGCGGAATCAATGGCCGCCAGGTAGAAGCTACATACTACGATGGCCAGACCGATACCGCTGTCTGCGCATCGAATGCCAAGAAGCTGATCGATAACGATGGCGTTCTTGCCATTGCAGGTTTTTCGGACAGCGACTTTGCTTATGCTGCGGGTGCCGTAGCACAGGAGGCAGGCGTTCCGATCGTATTCTCTGGCGCAACGACACCGGATATTCCGGATGTTGTAGGCAACTATTCCTTCATGACTGCTTTCGGTGACAACACTTGTGCTCATGCGGCAGCTGAATTCCTGTATAATGATCTCGGCGCAAAGACCGCATATGTTCTGACCGATAAATCCATGAGTTATACAACCAACCTCTCCGATTTCTTCATGGAGCGTTTCGAAGAACTCGGCGGCAAAGTCGTTCTGCAGGATTACTTCTCCAGCGGCGATTATGACTACTCCGCACAGATTGCCCGTTACCAGCAGCAGGGCGGTGCAGACGCCATGTTCATGGCAACCGGACCGGATGATGCAAGTACGGTAATCGAGCAGTATCGTTCCGCAGGTATTGAGACACCGATGATCTCCGGTGATGGCTGGGACACCGACATCTGGAGTGTTGCCGGTGATCTTGCAAATGATAACATTTATTGCTGCACACATTATTCCGCAGACTCTGACAGCCAGGCAGTTAAGGACTTCGTTGCTTCCTATACCGAAGAGTATGGAAATGCTCCGGAAAATGCTTTCGCAGCACTCGGCTTTGACGCGGCAAATGTGATCTTTGCGGCGATCGAGGCTTGCGGTGATGATATCACTACAGACAATATCCGCGACAACCTTGAGAATCTTAAGGATCTTGAGTGCGTAACAGGAACTATTTCCTACTCTGCGGAATCTCATGTTCCGGACAAGACGATCGTTGTAACACAGGCAAAAGACGGTGCGCTTACCTTCGTCAAGAACGTGTGACCCTGTAATTTTTTATTGGAGGTGTATACAATGGCAGACAATGAATTAATGAAACTTACCGCTCACAAGGTAAAAGAAGGCAATTTCGACAAAGCGATCCTTGCAATCGGATCCTGTGAAGCACATGGACAGCATCTGGCGGAAGGCACAGATACCCTTGTTTCCTATATGCTGTCGAAGAAGATCGCGGACCGTGTGAAGGGACTCCTCGTTCTTCCGCCGGTAACGGTCGGATACAGTGCGCATTATGACACATTTCCGTTTTCTTTGACGCTGAGCTATGATACGATTGTTGCTGTTTTGTATGATCTGATCGAATCCTGCATTCGTCAGGGCATCAAACACATCTTCCTGATGAACGGTCATGACGGCAATATCGCGCCGATCGAGATCGCATCCAGAAAGATCAAAGAGGTCTATCCGGAAGCAAGAATTGCTGTTCTCGATCAGTGGTGGGTAACCGCGGGTGATCTCCTTCCGAAGGACACATTTGAAGTATGGGGCGGACTTGGCCATGCAGGAGAAGGTGAAAGCTCCATCGCTTACTATCTGTATCCGGAATGGAATGAGCCGGAGCTTGCAAAGGGCTACGTACCGGATAATCTTCCGAAGGTCGTTGATATCAAGTGGGATTTCGCTGAGCTGACGAATTGCGCTGCTACGGGCGATCCGACCAAGGCAACAGCCGAAAAGGGAGAAAAGATGACAAAAGTTCTTGTCGATGCTGTTACAGAAGCAATCGAAGAGCTGGACGCTAGAGATTGGGATTACAGGACAACAGGTATCTGAGGAATAATCTCTTTCAGGTTCAGAGTAAGTTTTCGGAGCGGTGTACTTTGCATCGCTCCGTTTTTTGTATCAAAGCAGACGCAGCGGTCCGAAGACAGCTGTCCGTGCGCAAAGCACAGACCTGATGAGGGCATATTTGCGAAACAGGAGCCGGGTAATTATGGGTATTAAGAAGCGGATTTTAATCATATACACAGGCGGCACGATCGGTATGGTTCCGGGCGAGAATGGCTTTGTTCCGAAGCAGGGCGTTCTGAAAAAACTACTGCGGGGCATTTATGATCTGCATCGTCCTGATTTTCCGGACTGGGATCTGATCGAATTTTCCCCTGTGCTGGATTCGTCCAATATCGGCGTACAGGATTGGAACAAGATCGGGCGGACGATCTATGAGAAGTATGATCTTTACGATGGTTTTGTCGTTCTGCATGGAACCGACACGATGGCCTACAGTGCTTCGGCATTGTCCTTTATGCTGGAAGGGCTGAATAAGCCCGTCATCTTTACCGGTTCGCAGATTCCGCTTTACCTGATGCGAAGTGACGGTATGGATAATCTGGTCAGTTCGATCCTTGTGGCGTCTTCCGAGGAGATCGCGGAAGTCTGTCTCTATTTTAGCGGAAAGCTGCTGAGGGGAAATCGTTCGAAGAAAGTCTCATCGGATCAGTTTGATGCTTTCGATTCCCCGAATTATCCGCACCTTGCGGAAGCGGGGATCACCATCAATTATAACGTTCAGTTCCTGAGAAAAAAGGAAGAGAGGGAGCTTCGTTTTTGCCCCTTCAGGGAACTGCCGATCGGTGTGCTGAGCGTTTTTCCGGGACTGAACTTCAAACTTTTCGATGAAATCATCGTTGATAAGCTGAAAGGCGTGGTCATCGAAGCCTTCGGTGCAGGTAACATCCCGCATCCCGGCGACGATGAGCTGGCGGAGATCGGACGGCGTGCTTATGAGAAGGGGACGATCATTACGGTCTGCACCCAGTGCCAGAGAGGTGCCGTTACGCTGGGCGCATATGAGGCGAGCCGCACCCTGATCGATGCGGGCGTCGTGAGCGGTGGAGATATGACGATCGAAGCTGCCGTTACAAAGCTGTATTATCTGTACAGCTGCGGACATGAAAAGGAAAAAATCAAAACACTGATGGAAGAGAATCTAAGAGGCGAGAGAACCGGGAGGATTTTGCAATGAAAGTAAATGATCGATACTGTTCGTTTTATTATGAGAATGACCATGACTACGGAAAAATTGAAATTGATCCGAAGAAGACGGCACTGCTGATCATCGATGCCGAGTATGCGTGCGTTAAGAAACCGCAGATCGAAAATCCGACGGAAGAAGAGTTGGACAACATCAGGCGGTGGGAGCCGTTCTACAGGACCTATGAGGATGTTGTCATTCCGAATCTGCAGAAGCTGATCGCTTTCTGCCGCAGGAACGAAATTGAGGTATCGTACGCACGCATTATGGGTCAGAAGGCGGACGGCAGAGACCGCTCTCTGGACCAGAAGATGACCGGTTTTAATCAGTTTCTGATGACCGCGGATGACCCGACCGGCAGGATCATTGAAGAAATCGCACCGGAGAAAGACGATATCGTTGTAAACAAGACGACTGACAGCGCTCTGACCGGCACAAATCTGCGTCTGCTCTATTACAATATGGGAATCGATACGGTAATCGTGACCGGAACAATGACCGATCAGTGCGTTTCATGCACCGTGCGGGATCTGGCTGATGAGAGTTTCAAGGTATGGCTGATCGAGGATGCCTGCCTGGCTGCAACGAAGCGTTTGCACGAGACAGAGCTGGAGGTTCTGAATAATATTTATTGTCATGTGATTACGACCGATGAAGCGATTGAGGCCGTGGAGGGCTGAGCTGTTTCGGTAGTATAAACTATAAACAGGAAAGAGATATATATGACAAAATATGAATACGGTGATGCCAATGCGGATCTTGTTCTGATCCAGATGGTTGACGACCACGATATGGAAGGGATGGAGAACGAGATCGCCGCGATTCGCTCACAGACGCCCCGGGCTTTTCATCTGATCGCGATCAAGGCGGATTCCTGGAATGATGACCTGTCTCCGTGGGAGACACCGGCTGTGTGGGGCAATGAAAATTTCGGCAGCGGCGCGGAAAAAACGCTGAAGGAGATTCTGAAGCTTTGCGAGGATGAGGAAAAAACGTATATTATCGGCGGCTACTCACTGGCAGGCCTTTTTGCCCTGTGGGCTGCGACCCGCACGGACCTCTTTCGCGCGGTCGCGGCGGCTTCGCCTTCGGTCTGGTTCCCGGGATTTGCGGAGTACCTGAAGGAGAACGGCATCCGGGCGGAGCATGTCTATCTGAGCCTCGGTGACCGGGAGGAGAGAACCAGGCAGCCTGTTATGCGAACGGTGGGCGATCGGATCAGGGAAATCGATGCATGGCTTGCGGAAAAGCAGGCCGATCATATTCTGGAGTGGAATCAGGGCAATCATTTCAAAGAGCCCGATCTGCGGACGGCACGCGCCTTTTCGTGGGTGATGCTGCGCGAGAATATGTGATGAGGTGAAATTTAATATGAAAGCGGCTGTCTGCGCCATTTTGGCCTCTTGGACAGCCGTTTTTTTATAGAAAACTTGACAACGACTCCCGGAAACTGTATTATTACATTCGACGGTCACTTTAGCAGACCAACGCATTGATGCGATACAACGTTGATGCAGCAATGATGCAAAGCTGAAACAACGGAACGGGAAACAGGCGCGCACCGGGAAAAGGGTGCGGCTGATATGCACATCTGTGGCGCGATTCGGTTTGGCAGGTGACAAACAGACAGAAAAAGGGAGAAATACAATTATGAAAAAGATGAGTAAAGTAGCAGCAGGCGTTCTTACGGCTGCAATGACTCTTGGACTTGCCGCTTGCGGAAGCGCATCCGGTACATCCAGCGCAGCATCCACAGCAACATCTGCAGCAGCAACATCCGCAGCAGCGGACGGACAGACTTACACAGTTGGTATCTGCCAGCTTGTTCAGCATCCGGCGCTTGATGCGTCTACCAAAGGATTTGAAGACGCGCTGAAGGAAGAATTCGGTGACGCGATCACTTTTGACGAGCAGAACGCGCAGGGTGATGCAGCAACTACATCTACGATCTGTACAAACTTTGTTTCCGAGAATGTTGATCTGATCCTTGCCAACGCAACCGCTTCTCTGCAGGCCGCAGCAGCCGCTACGAGCGATATTCCGATCCTCGGAACAGCTGTTACCGACTATGGTGTTGCTCTTGACCTTGATGATTTCAACGGCACCGTAGGCGGCAACATCTCCGGTACCTCCGATCTGCCGCCGCTGGATCAGCAGGCTGCAATGATCACAGAGCTTTTCCCGGATGCAAAGAATGCGGGAATACTGTATTGCTCCGCGGAGCCGAACTCCAAGTACCAGTCTGACGTTGTACAGGCTGCACTTGAGGAAGCAGGCCTTACCGTTACCGTATACACCTTCTCCGATTCTAACGACGTAACGTCCGTTACCGGCGAAGCTGTCGCAAATAATGATGTTCTCTACGTCCCGACCGATAATACGGCTGCATCCTGCACCGAGGCGATCAATAACGTAGCGAAACCGGCAGGCGTACCGATCGTTGCCGGTGAGGAAGGAATTATGTCGGGCTGCGGCGTTGCGACCCTGTCCATCGATTACTATGAGCTGGGTGTTACCACCGGCAAGATGGCGGTGAAGATCCTCAAGGGCGAATCCGATGTCTCCGAGATGCCGATCGAATATTACCAGAACCCGGTGAAAGAGTACAATCCGGAAATGTGCGAAGCACTCGGCGTTACCGTCCCGGATGATTACACCGCTTATGAGGCAGAGTAATTCGGGCAATAAACAATGACTTTTACGGGCACCCGCTGGGTGCCCTTTTGGCGTTTTATCGGAACTGCGAAAAAATATTTTTTCACGGATTTCATAGGCAATCACAACGAAATATAGTATAGTTATATATTATGTTCTCATGGGAGGAGACACACATGAATGTAGCACTGTATTTTTCATCCTTGAATCCTCTGGATCTTCTGGGCAGGCTGCCGGCCGGAGCCGCTCAGGGTCTGGTCTGGGGAATCATGGCGATCGGCGTATATATCACGTTCCGTATTCTGAATATTGCCGATCTGTCGGTTGACGGAACATTTTCAACCGGCGGCGCGGTAACGGTCATGCTGATCCTGGCCGGCTGGAATCCGTGGCCTGCGATGCTTGTGGCATTTGCGGCAGGACTTCTGGCAGGCACCGTTACGGGACTGCTTCACACGAAACTCGGTATTCCGGCTATTCTGGCAGGTATTCTGACACAGTACGGTCTCTATTCGATCAATCTGGCGATCCTGCAGATGAAGGCAAATCAGGCGATCAGTGTTGATAAATACGATCTGGCGATCTCGGGACGTACCGTCAATCTGACGATTCTCATTACCCTGATCGTTGTTATTGTTCTGATCGCGGTAATCTATATGTATTTCGGTACAGAGCAGGGCTCCGCGCTCCGTGCGACCGGTTGTAATCAGGAAATGTCCAAGGCGCAGGGTATCAACATCAACGCGATGAAGGTCATCGGCCTTGCACTGTCCAACGGCCTGGTTGCGTTTGCCGGCGGTCTGGCAGCGCAGTACTCCGGCTTTGCGGATGTCAACAGCGGACGAGGATCCATCGTCATCGGTCTGGCTGCGGTTATCATCGGTGAAGTTCTCGGAGAAGCACTCCTCGGCAAGCATCTGAACTTTGCAGGCAGACTTGCCTTTGTCGTAGTCGGAGGCATCGTTTATTACCTCGTGTATACACTGGTTCTCTGGCTGAAGCTTGATCCGAATATGATGAAACTCTTCACGGCGATCATCGTGGCGATCTTCCTTGCCGTACCTTTCCTTCGCGCGCAGCAGAAGTCTTCCTTCAAGCGTGCCGGAAAGCTGTCCAGACAGAATACAAACGGAAAGGAGAACTGATAATGCTGGAAATTCGTGATATTTACAAAACTTTCAACCCGGGCACGATCAATGAGAAGAAAGCTCTGAACGGCCTGTCCCTGAAACTCGAAGACGGCGATTTTGTGACCGTCATCGGCGGCAACGGCGCCGGAAAATCCACGATGCTGAACGCGGTATCGGGTGTGTGGCCGGTCGATGCGGGATCGATCATCATCGACGGACAGGATGTAACAGGAATTCCGGACTTCAAACGTGCCGGCATGGTAGGACGTGTTTTTCAGGACCCGATGACCGGAACAGCAGCTACGATGGAGATCGAAGAGAACCTCGCTCTCGCGAACCGCAGAGGTCAGAAGAGAGGTATCCGCTGGGGCATCACAGCGAAGGAGCGCGCGCAGTACCGCGAGCAGCTGAAGGTTCTGGATCTGGGCCTTGAGGATCGTATGACGGCCAAGGTCGGCCTTCTCTCCGGCGGACAGAGACAGGCGCTGACCCTTCTGATGGCAACACTTCGGAAACCGAAGATCCTTCTTCTCGATGAGCACACGGCGGCTCTCGACCCGAAGACAGCCGAGAAGGTGCTGAATGCGACCGAGACGATCGTAAGCAAAAACCACCTGACCACGCTGATGATCACGCACAACATGAGGGACGCGATCGCGCACGGCAATCGCCTGATCATGATGAATGAGGGAAAAATCATTCTGGATATCAAGGGTGAAGAGAAGAAGAACCTTACCGTGGAAGACCTTCTTCATAAATTCGAGCAGGTTTCCGGACAGGAATTCGCAAACGATAAGGCGATTCTGGGCTGACGGAAATGCCTGACAAGCAGAATCAAAAAGGTGAAATCAAAGCACAAAAAAATGCTTGTATTTCACGTGATGCAGTGCTAAACTACATGAAGAATATAGCGCAGGGGAGCCGGTGGAATCCGGCTGAGAGGTGGACTATTCCGTTCATGACCCTATAACCTGTTGGATAATGCCATCGTAGGGAGTTGAGATTTGTTTGCTGTGGGGATCCGACATAGGTCGGGTCCCTTTTTTTATATAGCGAACGGCAGGCGAAGCAGGGCATCATTTATCGAACGTAAGGCCATCGAGACAAACCGGCAGGCGCTGCGCGGGAATGAGGAGGTTACTATGAATCAGGATTACAATGCATACGCATCCTGTCCGGCAGGAAAACCGGGTGCGAAGGAAGACATCTCCGGAGCAAGCTTCATGCTGGCGCCGATGACGGATCGTTATGAGGAAGTCATTATGGGTGCTGTCCGGAAGATGGACACGAGCCGTGTCTGGATCAATACATCGAAAATGGGTACCGTCTGCCGCGGCAGAAGAGACGACGTCTTCGATTGCGTAAAGGCATGCTTTGCCTATGCCTATCAGCCGGATGTCCATATGACGCTGACGCTGACACTTTCCAAGGGATGCCCCGGAGACTGCGATGTGGATTACGTTCTTGCGGAAGAAGGAACGCCCGCCAATGAAGAGGGAACAAAGGACCTGCACTTCCCCGTGGATGTGAAGTTCGCCCTGTATTCGCTCGGAGACGGCGACTATATGCCGGAGATCTCGCAGATCATCGCGCTGGCGGATGAGATGCATGTCTTCAGGAAGATGATGCATTACGCGACGGTGCTGCAGGGAGATGTGCAGGATATTTTTGCTTATTTCAATAAAGCATTCCGGCACTGTGAGGATACCATGTCCCACTTTGTCATGGAGATCACAATGAGTGTCAACAGTCCTTCGGCTGACGATTAACAGCAAAGCGATTTTGACATATAGGAAACAGTTGGCAGAAATATTTTTTTCAAACATCAAAGGAGAAACAATCATGGGCTGGAAATTGAAAGAGATCTTATTTATGGCGATCACCGCTGTTGTTATGGGCATCGTATACTTCGGTGTTCTGCAGATCGGAACGGTCATCGTAGGCGTTATGACTCCGATGGGACTCGGAACAATGGGATGGGAGCCGCTTTACGGTGTATACTTCATGGCAGGACTTATCGTCTGCTACATCATTCGGAAGCCGGGAATCGGCATCGCGGCTGAGATCCTCGCAGCAATCATCGAAGTACTGATCGGCAACATGTTCGGACCGGAAGTCATCATCAGCGGTCTGATCCAGGGATTCGCCGTAGAACTGATCTTCCTGGTAACCAGATATAAGAAATGGACAATCGTCCAGACGATCGCGGCAGGTGTTTCCGCAGCGGTCCTCAGCTTTATCCACGACACGATCGTATATGCGTATGTTCCGGCATACGGCGGAAATATGGGACTTCTGATCCTTGCACTTGTGATCCGTATCGTCAGCGCGATCGTCTTCACCGGCATCATTGCCAAACTGATCGCGGATGCGCTGAACAAGGCAGGCGTACTGAAGGGCTACCGGATCAGTGCCGGTATGAAGGATATGTACGAGGCATAATAAGCGGCGTGAAAGAGTATTGTAAGATTGAAAATCTGACATTTCGTTATTTCGAGGAGTCGAAGCGAAATGTGCTGGAGAACGTAAACCTTTCCTTCGAAGAGGGGAAGGTGACGGTTCTTCTGGGCAACAGCGGCTGCGGCAAGAGTACTCTTGCTGCAGTCCTTTGTGGTTTATATCCCGAGAATGCCGGCTACCTGGAATCGGGCCGGATCGTGATCGACGGCGTTGATATGGAAAAACTTTCTTTCCGCGAGCGGTGCCGGTACACGGTCCAGATGTTTCAGAATCCGGATCTGCAGTTCTGCATGAAGGATCTTCGTGAGGAACTGTATTTTTGTATGGAAAATATCCGGGTCCCGCGGGAAGAAATGGCTGCGCGTGCAGAGTCGACGGCAGAAAAATACGGCGCCGCGGACCTTCTGGATAAGCCGTTTGCTGTTCTGTCCGGCGGGGAGAAGCAGCGGGCCGCGCTGGTCTGCCTGCTCCTTCTGGATCCGAAGATCCTGGTACTGGATGAGCCTTTTGCGAATCTGGATGAAATATCCACGAAGCGTTATCTGGATGTCCTGAAGAAAAAGATCGCGGAAAACCGGACGACGGTGATCGTGATCGATCATAAGGCGTCGAACTGGCTGGACCTCGCTGACCGGTATGTGGTGCTCGGAGAAAAGGGCAGCGTTCTGCGTGAGAATATCAGTCCGGTAGATCTCGCTTCCGAGAGGGAATTTTTCCGTTCCGCAGGATTGCTCGATCCGTTCGCGGTCCCGCAGCGGAAGCACGTTGCGCCGCATGGGGGCGAGGATGCGCGCGAGGCAGGCGAGGCGTTCGCCGCAAACGGTGAACATGCGGAGACGACCGCGCAGACAGAGCCGGGCGGCTGCGGACACGATGACCGGGAAAGTGTCATCTCACTGACAAATGTGACGATCTACCACAATAAGAAGGTATCTGTCCTTACCGATGTGAATCTGCATTGCCGGAAAGGGGAGATGATCGCCGTTCTCGGACCTTCGGGCATGGGGAAGACGAGTCTCTTTCTGACCCTGCTCTCGCAGAAAAAATACACCGGCTCGCTTCGGGTAAACGGAGAAGAACTGAACCGGATGAAAAAAGGAGAGATCTTCAACCGGGTCGGCATCGTTTTTCAAAATCCGGCACATCAGTTCATCACAACGAATGTGCAGAAGGAAGTTGCCCTGAGCCTCAGGATCCGGAAAGGACTTGCCGAGGAAGAGGCAGAAGAGCGGGCGCTGCCGCTGTTGGAGGAGTTCGATCTTCGTCCGTTCCGGCAGTTTTCTCCCTTCATGCTCAGTCAGGGACAGCAGCGCAGGCTTGGCGTACTGACCATGCTGGCTGGAGGACAGGATATCCTGCTGCTCGATGAACCGACGTACGGGCAGGACGGCAGGACGACGAGGGCAATCATGGATCGCTGTCAGAAGCTGTCCGAGGAAGAGGGGATCACGGTTCTTTTTTCAACGCATGATAAGGAACTGGCTCGTGAATACGCGGATCGCTTCTGGATCGTGGAAGGAGGCAGCGCACATGAGGAAAATTAATCCGACGGTCAAGTTTTTCGCAGTGATTGCCGCGGCGGTACTGACCGCGTTCAATTTCTCGCTGTTCTGGAATCTGGCATTGATCGGATTCTGTCTGGCCGCCATGATTCTCGCAAAAGCAAATTTCAAGAGACTTCTCTGGATCCTGCTGCCGATCACTCTGGTGGCTGTCAGCCTCTTCATGGCGACCTACCTGAACGGGCGCGCGGCCGGTGAGGTCGGTGCCGGCGGGGAAAGCTTCTTCACCATGTCGATTCACGGAGCCAGCCTTCGTGACGCGGCGGCGTTGTCTCTGCGCATTTACGCGTATGCCTTTCTGGGGATGCTCTTTTCATTGACGACAGGGTCGAATGATCTCTGCTACAGTCTGATGCAGCAGCTGAAGATCCGGCCTAAGTTCGCGTACAGTGTGCTGGCCGCGTTCAATCTGCTTCCGGCGCTTCAGAAGGAATACGGGCAGATCCTGCTGGCCTATAAGGTGCGCGGCGACCGCGTGAGCCCGCTTTCGCCGAAGGTGGCATTTTCGGCGCTCGTCAATACGATGCATTACTCCGAGAGTCTGGCGATGGCCATGGAATCGAAGGGCTTCGACGAGAATGACAGGGAGCGCACGATGTATCTGGCCTTTCGTGTGCGCGCGGCGGATATCCTGTGGGCCATCGTAGTAGCACTGATTCCGCTTTGCGGCGTGCTGCAGTGACTCGCAATTTATTAGTACGCGTGATAATATTAGAAAAAGTATAACTGGTCCGACGGAGGTGTGGGCATGACAAAACAGGAAGAATTACAGTTTTATATTGAGAAATATCCGGAACTTTCGCCGGTACTGATTTTAAAGGTCAGCGTGACGAAAAACGGCACCGTTTTTACCGATCGGGCAATGAACAGGCTGCAGGGCATGGATTATCGATTCACGAAGGAGGAGCCGTTCGGGATCCAGCTGGATATCCGGAAGGAAGACTTCTACATTCCGGGTGCGGTTATGTTCCGCGACGGAAGCAGCGTGCTCGTCAATTACGGCGAGCCCTACGAGGATCCATTCACGGTCGATTATGACGAAGCGGAGGATACGTTCCTGCTGATGGACGGGGATAAGCTGGTCGACACCGTTGATTTCATCCCACGCCCCGCTTTTTTCGATAAGGTGACGAGCCGCGGAACGCACATGGATTTCATCGGCGGAACCTGCACGGGACAGCGCCTGCTGATCAACGGCTTCCAGCGCTGCCGCTTCTGGGAGCACGGCGAACAGTGCCATTACTGCGCGTTGTTTGCGGCGGATACGACACTTGAGGGTGAAGTGAATCTGACCGATATTGCGGAAACGGTGCGCGAAGCAAGCCGTGAGCCGGGACGCTTTACGGAAATTTCCGTTTCCGGCGGCAGTGATTTCGGCGGAGAACCGCCGTTTTCCGTTGAGGTAGACCGCTACATCCGTGTACTGAATGCCGTCAGCGGAGATGTTCAGGGCAAGATCGAGACGCAACTGCAGGCACCGGCCTACAAGAAAGAAGATATTCGAAGGATCTACGAGAATACGTGTCTGACTTCATACCGGCCGAATATCGAGGTCTGGGACAAGGCAAGCTTTGAGCGCATGTGCCCCGGAAAGACGCGCTGGATCGGCCGAGACGAATGGATCCGCCGTATGGTGGATGCCGTGGAGGTCTTCGGGAAAGGCCGTGTCTACACGCAGATGGTGTGCGGCGCGGAGCTCGCCGGCCCGGACGGCATGAAGGATGTCTCCCGTGCCATTGCATCCGCGACCGAGGGTGCGGAGTTCCTTGCTTCCAACGGAGTCAGCTGCCACGAAGAGATCTGGCGTCCGCACCGTCTGGAAAAACTGGGCTGGCAGAAGATGCAGGAACTCGATTACTTCATACAGCTGGCGGAGCGTTTCCACGACATTCGCAAGGCACACGGAATCTGTGCGGTGGATACGAACTTCATGCGGGGCAGTGACAATCCGGATCTGGATCTGGAGCGCGCCGACTTTGCGGAGGAGCTTCCGGTGCAGCGGTCTGCTGTTACCTCTTCGATGCGGAGAGAGGAGTATGCCGCGATCCCGGTACCGGAGCAGGTGAAGGCATTTGTATCGGGCAAAAACGTCCGCGTCTATGCGGGCGTGGACGAAGAGCGGGCTATCTCTCTGACATCGGGGCTTACCGTGCTGGAGGGAAAATATCTGATGCTTCCGATGGAATCGGATCGGAGCACGCTGTCTTCGTATCTTGTAAAGAGTCTGTGGTTCAAGAGCCCGGTCACCTTGTATGTGACGGACGGCACGACGACGATGAAGCTGCAGTGCCGCGTATATCGAAATCACATCGTCGGTACAAAATTCCGCAGGATGCTGGATCTCGTGAGAGAAAGCGGCGCGATGCAGGATATGGCATGTACAGCCGAACTGCACCTGCTCCGGGCGGAGACCTGCACCATGCCGAAGCTTAACATTATGGATGAGGGGGCGAGATATACTCATTGTCATCTCGGATAAAAGTGCGGAAACGCTGAATTGAAATTCTAAATTCCAGTGCAATGGTAAATTCCACCGGCTTTATAAATTCCTTATTTTTGTAATGCTTTCAGATGCATGTTTCGCTGTTAGTTGGTATAATTAAGCCGACTTTTCA
>Ga0326511_10000221_pt1 | contig 47611 bp, 70 predicted proteins | sample 0_2496_0518_D_FD_203701 | JGI IMG/M metagenome (GOLD analysis project Ga0326511, IMG submission 203701) | Bovine rumen microbial communities from UC Davis, California, United States - 0_2496_0518 | ecosystem: Host-associated > Mammals > Digestive system > Stomach > Rumen | place: USA... | reverse complement strand
GCGGCACATATATATAAACCATAAAGATATACATAAAGATAATCCTGAACGTGACCCAGGTAACCCGGAAGAAGATACGAATGACGATCATAACCGCAGGGGAGCGGCCCCGGACAATCTGAACAGACTCTATCCGCCGAGGACGAGGCCCCTGAACGAGGATGAACGACGTATTTACTATGGGATCAATGACCTCCTCTCCGATTGCGAAGAAGTCTGTGAGATGTACGACTTCAACGGGCGGCGGATGATTCGCGCCATCGTCAGGAGCGACACATTCCCGCTCGATCTTGTGGAATATGCCATCCAAAAGACCGTCAGCCGCAACCGCAATTACCCCCTGAACAGCGCGGCGGCCTACACCGTGACGCTGCTCAACGACTGGCGGGACCAGGGATTTGAGAAGCGGGAGGATGTCCAGGAGGCAAAGGCCGATTACTGGCACTACAACTGACGAAGGGGCGGGAGCACGTCATGATCGTCAATCATGTCATGGAGATGGGCGTCATCGCCGAGGCTCCGAGGACGAGCATCACCGCCAAGGGCGCGATGCGGACCAGCTTTCGACTGGCCGTCCCCACGGGGTTTTCCGACAGGGCAGGCAAGCGGACCTCGTACTACTTCACCGTCGTTGTCTGGCGCAAGCTGGCGAAGAAGTGCGCGAAGGTCCTGCACCCCGGATACCGTGTGGTCGTCACCGGCAAACTCACCGCCCGCAGCTATGAGGACACACAAGGTTTTTTTCAATATGCCGTGGAGATCGAGGCTGATGACGTGGCGCTCGTCGCGGCGAAGGAGGATCATGGAGATTAAGCAGATTCAGATTATTGTCGCATGGGCGGATATGCTCATAGCCGATGTATTGCATGGGCTTATATCGCTGGTGCCGCTCGTTGTGGCAGTCGTCGCCGTTCTGTGCGTATGGGCGCATCGGAAGGCAAAAAAGCAGTAACGAGGAATAAAGGAGGCCAACACCACATGAAATGCAACAGATGTCCATATGCGCCTGCAATGAGCGAAGCGGGCGACTATGCCGATTGCCTTGCGCCGGAGGAATACTGGACGACCTGGAAGGATGGCGAGAGTGGTTGTACCATGACGCGCCGACAACTCGACAAGATGGACGAGCAGTACAGCAATTATCTCGGAAATATGGGCGATGACATGGGCATAAAGATGGATTTTGACAACAAAGGTTGGAATCTTGAAAAAGCCCTTGACGACATGCGCCACATGATCGGGCTGGATATGCTGAAACACAAACCATACAAGCGGCATGGGAAACTCTTTTACAAGCCGTACCGCAATTACTGGGCTGGATTCAACAAGTACCTGGATTATTTCAGCGGTGTTTTAGGATTGTCGGTCAAGCTGGAACCGGAACTATCAGGGCATATGCCGTATTTTTATCTTACCCGGCGTGGGTTGGATTTCCTTGGACGGCATATTGGCGTGATAATTCATAACAGCCGTGATTAACGAGGAGGCCAACACCACATGAAAATCGAAGCACAAAAGCCCAATATCGTCCGCATCGCCTATCACCAGGAGAAGGGCGATCCCCACTATGGTTCCTGCATGTGGGCATATTTCGACTTCGACCTGGAGAAATACATGCTGAACATCCAGAGCGATTGCGGTAACGCGGCCTATCGCTGGATTGCAACCCCGGAGAGCGAGAGCTTTCTGCAACTGATGTCTCGCATCTATGACGATTACCTGATCGAGAAGCTGTTCAAAAGATGTATCGTCGATGTTGACGACACTGTGCGTGAAATCAGGGAATGGCTGGGCATTGTGGACGACGAGGATTTCAAGGACGACGACCTGTCCAGAGAAGAATGGGAAAGGCTTGATAATGCCGTCATTGAGCTGGAAGGCAGACTTAACGAATACACGCAGCTTGATTATGACCTGGCCGTGCGTATTACAGAGGATTGGGATAGCGAGTATGGCCTTGACATAGATAGCGTATGGGATCGCGTCGGGACCGACTTTACAGCCTGGCAGAAGCGCATCGTCCAGATATTCAGGGATTACATACAGCCGGAGGTTAAGAGACTTGCAGCAGAGGAGGCCAACACCACATGGGATATATCCAAGAAGAACATATAGTGCAAAAGCGCCTTGTGCTGACAAGCTCTGACGTTGCAAAGCACAATATGAGGATGAAGCGCAGGCACGAGGATTACGTTTCCACGCCTGGAATGACGGCCTTTTGCCGACATCTCGTCCCCTGTCCTATCTGCGGCAAGACGCCTTATCCATCCGTCATCGAAGGCTATAATTCGGATTGGAGCGTCAAGTATCACAGCGTCAAGATGAATTGCGAAGGATCACACATCGGCTGTGGCAACTGGTATAAAACCCTGGCAAAGGCCGGAAAAGACTGGAACAAGCGCACCAAAGAGCAATGGCAGATAGACCTTGATAGGGACATTGAAATACGCTATGCAAGGGAACATGGAACAAAAGTACCTTGGGACAGGGAGGCGACACCGTGAAAATGAGCAAAAAGCCGTGTCGTAAATGCAAATATGCGAAATCTGTTTGCGCTGGCCCCGAAAATTGGTTCTTTACGGGTTGCTTTTACGGCGACTATCGCGGCAAATGGGTAGCCGAGATTGAGAATTGTCCGATGAAAGTAATGCACCTGACCGACGAGCAAAGTTCAGATATTCAGGAACTATATAGAGCGGGTAATTAAGAGGCTGGTGACAGCATGAGGGGATACATAGTAACCGGTCAACTCAGCATGACCGATATATTACTTGCCGAAGCGCCTGCCAAGGAGCCTGCCAAGGAGCCTGCCAAGGAGCCTGCCAAGGAGCCTGCTGAGCAGGCTTTGAAACAGGTTTTGAAGCCGCTGACGCTCGAACAGGTCAATGGGCTGGACATGTGCCGGAGCCGCGTATGGATCGAAACACGGCCTTATCCGACAAAGAGCCCCGACGAGCTATATCACTTTTACCTGTTGTTTCCTGCGCTGTTTACATCCATTGGCATACCCATTGGCAGCGAGAGAAAACACTATCATTTTCGGTACACCTATTTGGATGGACGCAACCACACCTATTATCGCGTAGATGAATTCTACGGCAAGGAATGGCGCGTTTGGCCGGATCGTCCAAGTGATACTGACAGGGAGGCGACACCATGGAAATGACGCGAGAAGAAGTCATTTCGGCCTTGAAGATCGAGGTCAAGGATTTTTATGAGAACAACGGGAATGAACTCGGGGATGATTCTGTTGTCATGGACATCACCACGATAGAAAACGCACTCGCTCTGCTGGAGGCCCAAGAGACGCGCGTGCTGACGATGGATGAGGTCAAGAACCTCAACCGCAACGAGGTTGTTTGGCTGGAGGACATCGGGAAAGCCGAGATCATACCGGGCATCGTGAAGGGCCGCCAGGTTTGGCCGTTCACGACTATGCAGGTGACAAACTTCATGCGCTACGACGGATGCACCATAACCAGCTATGACGGCGATTATAACATCCGTTGGCGTGCATGGACCTCTCTGCCGACCGAGGAAGAAAGGGGGGCTGCATCGTGGGAATAGGTCATGCCGCGAATGATATTCTGAAAGAAATGTCGGAGGTGGAGCAGTGCCCGGACATTATAACAAAGCTGCGCTTCTTGATTCAGCGACGGAATACCCTGAGTCAAAGGCTTGGCATAAGCGGCGATTCCTTCACGATTCGTATTCTGGATGAAGCGATTTCTATGCTGGAAGCCCGTGAACCTCACGTGATGACATTGGAAGAAGTTAAAGAAGCGAGGATATGCTGGATTGAAGATGTCGATGACGGAATGAATGAAAGGCTGTTTCCTGCTGTCGTGAAGGGCACAGGAGAAAGAGCAAATAGCGATAAGGCAATAATTGTTCTCGCTCATAAGCCATGGTGCTATGACGCCGATTTCCATGAATGGTGGTACTACATCAAAGACTACTGCAAGTGGTGGCGTCCGTGGTCACATAAACCAACCGACGAACAAAGGGAGGCTTCACCGTGGGAATAGATCATATCAAGCTGGCTCATAACACGGAGAAGCTGAAACGACTTATTGCCGAGCACCCGGATTATCCCATTGTCGTACTGGCTGGAGAAGAAGCGAATAGCGGGGATTATGCCTGGATGTTTTGCAGTGATGTTTCTTTTGCTGTCGATGAAATACTGGATACTGATTACTACGATCATGACGATACTGTGTTCACTGATCGAGACAGATTAGAAGAATACATTGAGGATATGCTGTATGATGAGTACAGTGAAAAACCGCAGGAAGAATACGATCGCGCGATTAAGGCAAAAGTGGCCGAGCTTGACCCATTCTGGGTAAAGGTCATAGCCATCTATGCGACCAATTAAGGAGGCCTCATGGGCAACAAAACCAAAATAGATTGGGCTGACGCCTCGTGGAACCCTGTCACTGGCTGCCTACATGGGTGCGAATATTGCTATGCGCGTGGCATAGCACGACGGTTCTCCTGCGAAGGACAAACGCTGGACGCGCCGGCAGAGCTACAGCGCGTATGGCTGGAGGACGGTGGTGCTGATTTGCGGCAGAAGGGCTGTCATGTTTTGCGTTATCCTGTCCGGCTATTGGACAGTGGCAGGATTTGTCCATATCCTTTCGCCTTCGCTCCGACGCTGCATCGCTACAAACTGGATGAATTGCAGCACTGGAAAAAGCCGCGCACGATCTTTGTCTGCTCCATGGCGGACCTGTTCGGCGAGTGGGTGCCGGATGAGTGGATCATCGAGGTATTGGAGGCCTGCTGCAAAGCGCCGCAGCACCGTTACCTGTTCCTGACGAAGAATCCGAATCGCTACACTCAGGCTGCTCTAAAGGATATTCTGGTCGCTGATGATAACTTCTGGTATGGGACATCCACGCCGAAGGTTGACGATCCGGCATTTTGGAGCAGGCCATCGCCCGCAAGTAAAGGCCGATACTATCACACGTTTATATCCGTCGAGCCGATGCTTGAGCGCTTCGGAAAAGGCGGCAAGCGTGGAAGCGTGGCGCTGACCGATTGGGTCATTGTCGGGGCTGAGACCGGGAACAGAAAAGGCAGGGTGGTTCCAGAAAAGGATTGGGTCATGGAGCTGGCCGAGGAATGCAACAAGTACAAGAAGCCCATCTTCATGAAAGAATCTTTGAAGGAGATCATGGGCGACGACTTCATCCAGGAATTTCCATGGGAGACGTGAGGCGGATAAAGACCGAGGCGTCAGCAGCGCAGGAAAAGGCGAACCGTGAATACTATTATGGGCGCGGCCTGTGTCCGTGGTGTGGAGGAAAACGGAAGGTCGCGCCTGGGAGAAGGCGCTGCATCATATGCCTGGCAAAGGACGCCGAGCGGCACAGACTAAAACGAAACAAGGGTTGCCGAGGATAGACCCGTGAAAAAGCCGACACCACAAGAATTGCTTGCGGTCATCCATAGGAAATGCCTTGATTGCAGCGGCGGCAGCCGGAAGGAAGTACAGAATTGCAAGATCGAGGCATGCCCATTGTGGCCGCACAGACACAATGAACCGAATGAGAACCGTGACCGCATTGCCGGTCAGATCAGCATTGCGGACTTTGAGAAACGAGAGAGGATGTAACGATGTTCAAAGGATACTATGAGATTTATTCCGGGATCGTGCAAAATACAGGCTGGCCGATTGACGGACACCGCCTGATATTTGCGCTGTGGGATTACGACGATAGATCGAGTTGGCATTTGAACGCCTGGGCAAAAGAGGACGACGATGCTGTCATGGAAACCATGTATATAACCATGCTCGAAGGCGGTTTTATCCACGAAAGCGAGCGGGATGAGTTCGTTATGGTCTGGAGAGACGGCATGTTTGACGAGGTATACAGCCCCGGTGCTTTCTGCATCGACCTTGACAAGCTGACAGACACAAGGAAGGTTGAGCCATGCGTGAAATAGTCGTGGACAACTTCGCCGGTGGCGGCGGCGCGTCTACTGGAATAGAAATCGCCATGGGGCGGTCGGTGGACATCGCCATCAATCATGATCCCGCTGCCATCGCCATGCACCGGGCAAACCATCCGACCACCGAGCACTATACCGAGGATGTATGGAAGGTCGATCCCGTGGAGGCGTGCGCAGGCCGTCCCGTGGCGCTGGCGTGGTTCTCACCGGATTGCAAGCACCATTCCAAGGCCAAGGGCGGAAAGCCCGTAAGCAAGCATATACGCGGCCTGGCGTGGGTCGCGGTGCGCTGGGCGAAGAAGGTTCACCCACGCTGCATTATGCTGGAGAACGTCGAGGAGTTCATGGATTGGGGACGGCTGGACAAGAACAACCGCCCCGATCCAAGGTACAAGGGGGAGACCTTCCGGCGCTTTGTGCGACAACTCGAAAGGCAGGGGTACAAGGTCGAATACAAGCTGCTGCGTGCCTGCGATTACGGAGCGCCCACCATCCGCCGCAGGTTCTTCCTGGTCGCTCGCTGCGATGGGAGGCCGATCATCTGGCCAGAGCCGACGCACGCGGACCCGGAAGGTCTGGAGGTCGCAGCGGGCATAAAAAAGCCGTGGGTGCCGGTGGCCGACGTACTGGACTTCTCCCTCCCCTGCCCCTCGATCTTCGCCACGTCGGAGGAGATATTTGCGGAGTATGGCGTCCGGGCCGTGAGACCGCTGTCGGAAAAGACACTCCGCAGGATTGCGCACGGGATTATGAAATTCGTGGTGAAAAACCCGCGCCCCTTCATCGTGCGCTATCAGTACGACACCGGGCCCGAGGACATCGAAGCGCCGCTTTCCGAGATCACGCCGATCAACAGCCATTGCCTCGCTACGCCGAGCCTGATTCAGTATCACAGCGAACAGGGCGAGCATGTGCGCGGACAGGATGTTAACCATCCTCTTATGACGGTGGACGCCTCAAACCGCTATGGACTGGTGTATTCATTCATCAGCAAGTATTACGGTGGCGGCAACACCAACCCGGCCAGCGGCGCGGACGAACCATTGCCGACTGTGACCGCTATAGATCACAATGCCGTGTGTGCCGTGGCCGTCACACAGTTCAACAATAACTCCATCGGCCAGGAGGTCACCAAGCCGATCAACACCCTCACCGCCCAGACCAACCACTTTGCCGAGGTCTGCGCCTTTCTGGTGAAGTATTACGGCAACGGAGACAATGCCGTATCCTGCGAGCTGCCCGCGCCTACCATCACAGCGAAAGACCGAATGGGGCTGGTGACCGTCCAGGGGCAGGACTACCAGATCGTGGACATCGGCCTGCGGATGCTGACGCCGAGGGAATTGTTCGACGCCCAGGGCTTCCCGCCCGATTACATCATCGACGTGGATGCGGATGGGCATGCCTACCCGAAGGCGGAGCAGGTAGCCCGGTGCGGAAACGCAGTATGCCCGCCGATACCGACAGCACTTGTGCGTGCGAATCTGCCGGAGCTGTGTCATGAGGAGGCGAGCGCGTAATGAAAACAATGAAAGAGCTGGCGGACCACTTCTGTATACCGTATTATATCGTCTATTCCGCCATGAAAGGGATCAAGGCATATGGAAAACACAATCAGAAATTCGATGTCAATATCGCCGGAGAACGTATAACAGCCTGTATAGAGGGGCAGAAAAAACGCGCAATGGAAAAGGCTGCATATTATGACGATCTATTGCGCAGAGTATGGAGCAGGAGGTTACAATGAGGTATATTCTCTACAGCCCGGAACATGAACAAACCGTCCCGGAGATCAGGAAAACCAACGGAGAGGTCGTTCCGGAACGAACATTCACAATAGGCCCGCGAGCGCTATACTCACTAAAAAATATTCCGAATCGCAGGTATCGACAGGGCTATCCGACACTTAACAGGAGCATGGCTCTGGTGAAATGCAAAACCTACGAGGAGGCGGAAGCTGAACAGGAGGGCTTGAAGAACTATTGCGGGGAGACATTTGAAATCCACGAATACGTGAAGGGACAGATCGGACCAAAGGTCGTAAAGTGCCCTGCCAATGTATAATCGCGGGCGATTGCGAATTTGGAGGCTGACATGAAGAAGGACAATAGCATCGAGAAGGAGACGGTGCGGGTCAGGAACCGCGATGTGCCGCTGCTGGCACGGGTGCTGTACACTATGCAGGACGTGAACGCAACGGAACAAAAGCGGCTCTGGCAGCAGGACCGACTTTGGAACATCACTGCAAAGCTGACGGGAATGCCCGGGGGCCACGGCAAGGTGACCGGTCTGGATGAAGCGTTCGCGGAAATCACGGAGCTGGAAGCGACGTATGAGGACGAGCTGAAATCCTACAACGAGGAGCTGAGGCAGGCCGAGACCATACTCAACTCCATCAAGAGCAGGACCATGAGGACGTTCGTACTGATGAAGTACGTCATGAACATTCCAAACAATGAGATCATGGGCAGGCTCAACATGAAGCGCCGAACATTTGAAAACGCCTGCAAGAGCATTGAACAGGCACAGGATATGGCGTCGGTCATATGGCCGGAGCGCTATGTGCTGGAACCATCAATGTGTTAAATTCTCATGAATGTACACAAATTACATACCTGGTATGCTATAATGCTATCGTCGCAAGGAATGGGAAGCGGTCAACGTCAAGTTGGCCGCTATTTTTATGCCCGTCATTCGATAGGCAATGGGTTTATTCGTGGGCGGCTCGCGGCGGCAGGCCGGGGTTACGCGGGATTGAAGCGGCATGGTTTTCGGCTTTTGCTGTGTCGCGCTCCTTGCGTTGGAGGGGACGAAGGAAAGGCGGTGAGGATATGGCGTTCAGTGTTTACGGGAACAATTACTTCTATGTGGATATGTCGGACGTCGGAGCCACGATGGAATACATGCGTGGTGTCCTCACGCAGGAAAACTTTGAAAAGCTGATGTACAGGACCTTTGGAGAGGTCGGCAGGAAATCGAAAACGCTGATTGCCAAGGAAGTGCGCAAGGAATATGAAGCGCCGTATGGATGGGTCCTGGGACAGATTCAACATTTCAGGCTGACGTTCGGCGGGGCCTTCCCGGTGACCTGTACCATCCCCATTTCGAGCGCCAAGGGCGTCATCGGTCCAAGGTTCAAGCTGAGCGGGCGCAAACGGAAAATCTCCGCGAGAATCGTCAAGGGTGCCGTGAGCGTGCTGCCGAGACATATGCCCGCCCAGGGTGGCAACCCGCCGTTTGTCGTTGGCGGGACGGCGTTCACTCGGCGCACAAAGGCGCGTTTCCCTATCGTGCGCGTCGTTGGTCTGGCGGTTCCGCAGATGCCCATGAACCGCGCCGCCACCGGCGTACAAACGGAGCTGCTGAATTACACGGCGGAAAGACTCGAACACAACTTCGCGTACATGTTCGGCAGGTGATTCTATGATTCCGGCAATGACGAAGAAGGAGCTGGCGGAGGTCGCGGGCTACAGCTACCGCAGACTGCATGACATCAATACCGAGCTGCCAAAGGATAAAAAGTTGTTTGTGAAGTGCGAGGGCGGAAAATTCGACCTCGCACTTTTTGTGCAAAGATGGATCGCATACCGCATGGATGCGGTCGAAGAAGAATCGGAGGAGCTGTCGAAGGTCAAGGCGCAGCACGAAAAGGTCAAGAAGGAAAAGACCGAGATCGAGGTCGCCCGCATGCGGAGCGAGTATGTGCCCATGGCCGATGTGACCCGGACCTGGGAGAACGTCGCCGCCATCGTGTCCAATCGACTCATCACATTGCCGGAGAAGCTGGCCCCGTCGCTGGTCATGATCGACGACCCCGACACCGCCGAGGCAATCATCGAGCGGGAAGTGCGCGACATGATGAGCATGATCGCCAACACACCGCTGCCCGGAGAGTTCAATGACATGGCCCCCTCCGATGCAGAGGATGAAGAATGACGCTTCTTGAATTGGCTCGCAAGACGCTCAACATGTTTCGTCCGCCAAGCGATGAAACCGTGTCGGAGTGGGCGGATCATAACAGGATCATCGTCGGGAAAAGCGCCCCGGAGCCTGGACCGTGGCACACGGACAGGGCACCCTATCAGCGGGAGATCATGGACGCTTTTACCCAGAAGGGCGTACACGACATAGTAGTCATGTCCAGCGCCCAGATCGGCAAGACCGACATCATTATGAACATGATGGGCCGCATGATATGCCTCTCCCCCGGCCCTGCGCTTCACGTCATGCCCGCCGAGGATGATTGCGATGGGTTTGCCAAGGAACGCTTGCAGCCGACAATAGACGCCACTCCGGCGCTCAGGGAGCGTGTGTATGGTGGCAACGGCAGCACGATCCGTTTCAAGTCTTTCCCTGGTGGATTTATCAGTCTCACGGGCGCACAGTCGCCCGGAGGACTGAAATCACGCCCAATCCGCTTCCTGTTCATGGATGAGGTTGACGGCTATCCAGCGTCGGCAGGCGTCGAAGGCGATCCCGTTTCACTGGCAAAAAAGCGCACGCAGAATTTCACGTTCGCAAAAAGGGTGTTCACCTCCACTCCCACGCTGAAATCAACCAGTAGAATCTACCGCGAGTTCATGCGTGGCACACGGGAGGAGTGGGAGATCAAATGCAAACATTGCGGCGAGCACAGCCAGGTCATATTCGACGACATCCGCTTCGAGAAGGAAGTGACGGCGGAGAACGGACGCCATAAGGAATACGAGGTTACAAGCGCCGTCTGGCGCTGTCCAAAGTGCAACGGAACCATGACCGAGTACGAAGTCAAGCGAGCGCCTGCGAAGTGGGTCCCCTACAATCCGAAGGCGCTGTCGCGCGGGATTCGGTCATTTCACATAAACGCATTTCTGTCCCCGTGGAGCAAATGGACGGATCAGTGCAAGAAGTTTCTGGACTCCAAGGACGACCCGGAAATGCTGAAAACCTTCTACAATCTGGAGCTGGGCCTTCCCTTTGAGTATTCTGAAACGACGGCGATTCCGGAGCTCATGTACATGCGTCGCGAGCATTACAAGGCCGAGGTCCCTGCGGGCGTGCTGATAATCACCATCGGCATTGATACGCAGGACAACCGCCTTGAGTACGAGGTAAAGGGCTGGGGACGCGACGAAGAAAGCTGGGGCATACAGTACGGGGTGATACCCGGTCGGGCCGACGAGGAGAGCACATGGCAGATGGTGGACGAGCTGCTGGACCGACAATGGCACATGGAAAACGGAAAGACGATCAAGGCCGCGGTGACCTTTATGGACGCTGGCGGCCATTTCTATGACGCCGTGGTGGAGCATTGCAACGCCCGGAGAAATAAGCGTATATACCCCATTCGCGGTGACAACAAGGACACCGGCCCACTGGTGCGGCACACGAAAAGCACCAAGCGCGGACTCAATCTGTTCATCCTGAACGTCTACGTCGGCAAGCGTGCCGTGCTGCACAATGCGGGCATAGAGACGCCGGGGCCGCGCTTCATGCACTATCCTGACGATCCCGATGCCGGTTATGACGAGCACTACTTCCGAGGCCTGATTTCGGAGCAGGCCAAGATGGTATCGAATCGCGGTACGATGGTCGAGAAGTGGGTGAAAATCTATGAACGCAACGAGCCTTTGGACGTGTGCAACTACAGCCGATGCGCGTTCAAGGGGTTCAGGATCGACCTGGATGCCTGGGAAAACAGGCTCTATGGGGAAAAGACCGTCAAGCCTGCCGACACCAGCGGCAGGCCAAAGAAGCCGAAGGGCCTGATTTCATCGGGCTTGAGAATATAGGGAGGTGGCATAGGTGGCCTACCGTGGCGGAAAGTATTACAATGCGGCATACACCTACGAAGAAACCTGCCTGTACCTGACACAGTACAAGGAGGCGCTGACGGCCCTTGTGGACGGACAGGCAAAAAGCTACAAAATCGGCAGCCGGGAAGTAACGCTCCTGGATGTGGACGACATCGAGGCGATGATCGACAAATTCGCCGGAATCAAGGAGAAGTACGAGACCAACACCCGCCCACCGCGCAGCGTGGCCGTGGTGTTCAGAGATACGTAAGGGAGGGGCGTTGAATGGCAGATAAACGAATCGACGACGCTCCCGTCATGACCCTGCGCGAACGGTTGGTGAGCATGTTCAATCCTGCGAAGGGCATGAGTCTATACACCAGCAGACTCTCCGAGGAGCGGATAAGCCGCGATGTGCAGCGGTACAACGGGCAGAAAACCGCCAGTGCCAGCGGCTACCGTTACCACGGAGCCAGCACGACAAAGAATAGTCTGATCGGCTGGATCACGGGCGGCGGCAGCGCGGAGGAGGATATTGACCTTCAAGGCTCACAGCTACGCATACGCGCCCGCGATCTGTATGCAGGCGGCGGCCTGGGGCGCGGAGCACCCGCGACGATGGTTACAAATGTCGTTGGCTGGGGCATACGCCCCAAACCGAAGATCGACGCCGCCATGCTCGGCATGAGCGATGAAGCTGCCGCCGAGTGGCAAAAGACAGCGCTGCGGGAGTTCAACCTTTGGGCAAAAAGTACCATGTGCGATGCCACGAGGCAGAATACCTTCTGGGAGATGCAGGAATTGGCTTTTCGCTCAATGCTGGTCAGCGGGGACGTGTTCGCGCTCTTTGGGACGAAGCCCAATCGGCGCAACCCCTATCAAATGGTGATCCGTTTGATCGAGGCTGACCGGGTAAGCACGCCTGAAACAAGCGGCGCGAGCGAGGCCCAGAACACCGATAGCGGGGGACGCATCGTCGACGGCGTTGAAATCAACAAGGACGGCGAAATAATACGGTATTATATCGCCAACTATCACCCCTTGCAGGATGAAACGCCGGAGGAGGTCGAATGGGCTCCCATTGAGGCTTTTGGCAAGGATACAGGGATGCCGAATGTGCTTCACATCATGACCGTGGAACGGCCGGAGCAGCACCGGGGCATTCCCTTTGTATCGGGCATGATCGAACAGGTCAAGCAGCTCGACAGGTATATGGACGGTGAATTGGCCGCAAGTCTTGTAGCGGCCATGCTGACGGTGTTCATCACCAACGACGGCACCAACGATGACAGTTATGACAGCATCAATGACAGCATCGCGGAGGATGAGAAGGTCACCGACGACAGCATGAAGATTGAGCTGGGCAACGGCAATGTCTATGAGCTGCCGCCTGGGAAGAAGGTTCAGCAGGCAGGCATTAGCCGAGCACCTACGGCCTTTGAAAACTTTGTGTCCGAGGTTGTGACGATGATCGGCAGCAGCATGGAGATACCCTATGAAGTGCTGATGCACCGATACGATCACAACTATACCGCATCCCGGTCTGCGATGCTGGATTTCTGGAAGGTCGTGCGCCGTTACCGTCAGCACTTTGTTGAGCGCTTCAATCAACCGATTTACGAACAGTGGCTTGCCGAAGCCGTAGCCCTGGGTCGCATAGAAGCCCCGGGCTTTTTTGATGATCCTGCCGTGCGTGACGCATGGTGCGGCTGCCAGTGGATCGGCACCAGCCAGGGCCACGTCCAGCCGGTTCAGGAGGCAAACGCGGCCAAGATTCGCATGGACCTGGGAATCAGCACCGGCGAGCAGGAGGCCATGGAATACAACGGCGGCGACTGGAACGAAAACATAGCACAGCGCGGGCGCGAGATGGCGGCACAGAACGCGGCAACGCCCAAACAGGAAGGAGAGCAATATGCCGAATAAGGTCTTTCATCTGATGGCTTCGGTCACGGCGCTGGGCAACCGGCGCGGTGAGGTCATGATTTATTCGACCATTTCGCCTTATAAGTGGCGCGACACGGACCCGCAGGTCACCAGCAGCGAGTTTGACAAAAAGATCAAGGAGCTCGGGGACGTTGACGAGATCGTGGTCCGCATCAACAGTCCGGGCGGCTCCGTCTGGGAGGCTACCGCCATCCGAACGATCCTTGAGAAACACCCCGCCAAGAAGCTGATCGACATTGAAGGACTTTGCGCCAGCGCCGCGACCATCATAGCGTGCATGCCTGGCGTGAAGGTGCGCATGGCGAAGGGCGGCGAGTACATGATCCATCGCTGCTCCAGCGGCGCATGGGGCCACGCCGACGCCATGCTGGCAGCCTACAACAGCATGACGGCCACTGACAATACTCTGGCCGATTATTATTCTGAGCGCACGGGCAAGCCGGTAGACGAGTGCATGGAGCTGATGAAAGCTGAAACCTGGTACACCGGCAAGACGGCGCTGGAAGCCGGATTTGTGGATGAGCTGATTGAGGGCGGCGAGGAATCGGATGACATCGCCGCCTGCGCCGTGGATGAGGACACCATGGAACTGATGAAGGCGTGCTACGCGAACATGCCAGATCAGATCATTTGCCAGGAGATTGAAGCTCCCAGCGAACCGACCGAGGACAGTAACGGGAGTTCGGCAGTTGCCGCCGATGACCCGTCTGTAAATAATGACGAAGGAGTGGACAATATGGACGAACTCAGGAACGCAACTGCCGAACAGCTCCAGCAGGAAAACCCGACGCTGGCGCAGGCCATTGCCAATGACGCGGTGAGCGCGGAGCGGAACCGCATCAAGGAAATCAACGCGCTCACCCGCAAGGGCGCGAAGTGGGAGGCCATGGCGAAGAAGGCCATCGAGGACGGCACGTCCGCTGCCGACTTCCTGAAGGCGGTCATTGCCGAGGAAGCCAAGGCGGGTGATGAGTACCTGGAAGGCCGCAGGCGTGAGACCGACCCGGCGAATGAGGTTGGCGGCGGTGATTCCGGCGACAACGACGGCAAGGACGAGAACGAGAAGATCGACAAGGCTGCCAAGGATATTGCGGAGATTGCCAAGGGCATGTCCGGCAATGCCTTTGACATGGCCTGATCCATTCGTGAAAGGAGGAAATGAGCATGGAAAACCTGTTCGGAACGATCGGCACCCATGAGCCCAGCTACCTGCTGGCGAGCAATGTTCACACGGAGGCCATCACTATTTCCGTGGAACCTGGCAACGGCACCGTTCCTGCTGGTGCTGTGATGTACCGCAAGAGCGGCGTGCTGTACGCGCCCGCCGCCGCCGCAAATATCGCGGAGGCAAATAATCTGGTGGTTCTGCGCGACGATGTGGACACCACCACCAGCGAAACTGTGGCGGTGGCTGCTGCTGCGTATCGCCGTGCCAACTTCATCGCCGGTAAGGTGACGGTGAAGAACGGCGACAATTACGAGGCCATTACCGCCGCTCAGTCCGTGATCCTGCGCAAGCAGGGCATTACCCTGTCCCCGATGGACGATTGGAGCGGGGATGTCGTCGAAGCTGACAACACCGTGAGCTGACGCATGGCGCAATATCAAGAAACGGAGGAATGAAACATGCCTAATTTCGATCTGTTCAGCACGGCGGTCATGCTCAGGGCCGTCGAGCAGATGCCGAGGATATACACCTTCCTGAGTGATACCTTCGCCGAGGACGGCGGGCTGTGCGATGATGAGCGTGCCCTGTACGATTACAGGAAGGGCGCTGAAACTGGTCTGGCCCCCTTTGTGGTGCCCGGTACTGGCGGCATCGCCATCAACCGCGAAGGCTATGAGATGCGTGAGATTCGCTTCTCCACCGTCGCCCCGGAGCGCGTGGTGACTTTGGCTGACGTGTCCACCCGCATGTTCGGCGAACAGGTGACCGGCGCTCTGACTCCCGAGCAGCGCTCCAAGCGGATCATCGCTCGCGACCTTACCGAGCTGCGGACGATGGTTCAGAATCGCCGCAACTGGATGGCCCGCGAGGTCCTGTTGAAGGGCAAGCTGGAAATCAAGCGTTACACCAATGAGGGTCTGGAAAAGCAGCCGTCCATGCTGGCTGACTTCGGCTTCACCAATTTCTACATCCCTCAGACCCGTTGGGATCAGGCGGGCGCGAAGATCAACTACGACATGGAGAAGGCCTACGATATGGTGTACGACGGCATGGGTGACGTCGACACTATCGTTCTGGGCGCTGGCGTGTTCGAGGCCATGATGGAGAACAGCAACTTCTGCAAGACTCTGGACATGGACAAGGTGTTCATGGGCGAGATCGCCACCAAGTATGCCGGACAGGGTGTGCGGTATCGCGGCACCAACTCTGACGGCGTGAAGATGGTCTCCTGCTCCGGTCACTTCCTGAACGACAACCGGCAGAATGAAGCCCTCATCCCCGCTGGTTATGTGCTGATGGGTTCCAGCCGCGCCAAGCCCGTGAAGCTGCTGCACGGCCCCATTCAGAAGTTTACCGGCATGGACGAGAGCGCTGCCCTGCACACCTACATCAAGAAGGAAGTGCCCTTCCGCATCGGCGGCAGTCCGAGCGATTCCATCGCTACCCGCCTGGTGAGCCGCCCCACCATCGCCCCGATCAACGTCGGCTCCTGGTGTGTCATGAAGGTCCTGACCGGCACGGTCTGATGAAAGGATCGCGGGCGTTCTAAAACCGCGAGCGCCCGCGATTATTGCAAGGAGGAAGCTATGCAGTATTACGCAAAGGTGAACACTGCCGGGCCTAAGACGGGCTTTATCTCCGTGGGTGAGATGCTCACCGATAAGCAGGTCGAGGCGCTGGGCGAGGAGAAACTTGCCGAGCTGGTGGCCGTGGGCGTACTGGAAGAAATGGCCGACGATCCCAAGCCGGTCAGCGCCTCTACTGATACGCAGGGCGGTGACGAGGATACACATCCTGCGACCGGCGACGAAGGCGACGACGTGGACGAAGGCGACGACGATAACGACGATGAGGCCCTTCCTGAGCTGGAAATCGAGGATGAGCTTGTCGAGGACCAGCCCAGCGAAAGCAGCGCCAATGCGCCGAGAAAGGGTGGAAGGAGGAAGGCAAAGTGAAGGTGAAGATCATTGCTACTGGTGAGATCGTAGAGCATGATGCGGGCTACGCTGTGCGTCTGATCGAGCAGGGCAAGGCTGTCAAGGCCGAGGAAAAGGAGAAGCCCAAGCGGTCGGGTGATGCTTGATGGCGCTCAAGGATCGAATCCAGCGTGACAACCACAAAGTATTCATGAACGAGGATCACTTTGCGGAAAAGCACACCTGGAACGGTGTACCGTTTACCGTTGTCCCGGATGATACCGAAGCGTTGAAGCGCAAGAACAACAACGTGAACGATATTTCGTGGGACAATGATACCGTGGACAAGGTGCTGTTCGTGCCGGAGGACAGCTTACCGGCCAGGGCGCAGCCCAATGAATTTGTCCTATTGGACAATATTCAGATGCGCGTGCTTCGCGCCATTGACGCCATCGGCATGAAGGAAATCCATCTGACTCTTCCGTATTCCAAGGGGGTTGCGATGTGAGAAGCTGGGAACGTTTGCGCAAAATGAAAGCCTTTTACCAGAAAGAGCTTTGCGAGGGGCGGTCTTTCAAGTCGCCAAAGCCGCAGACTGGAAAGAACGCTCAGTATGGCCCGCTGATTACGGACTTCACCATGGCGGAGCCGAGGGTGTTTCTTGGCTGGCAGCCCATGCGCCCTGATGAACCCGGCAAGGTCTTTCCCGATGATCCGACCAGCGTTTGTCCTGCCATAACCATCATGCCCAGCCCAAGCCTCGTGCGTTATGTGGAGGAGCACCGGTTCGACCGCTATAACAACATCCACAGACCGCAGGAGATGGGGCAATCCCTGATCGTGAGTATGCTGTTCACGATTTACGAGCCGGGTATTCGGATGCCCGGATTTGTGGAAAGTCTCGAAAGCGGCAAGCCCGATATGTCGCTTTTGAAGGACGGCACAGAAGAAGGCGTCATGACAGTCATGGAATGGATGGACGATGCAAAGGAGCTTATACTACGCGAACGTCATATTCCCGGGACTGATTTGGTTTTGGAGGATGACAACATGGTATATGGCTTTTATACAGATCAGCAATATATCGCAGATCGCCGTCCCCTTTACTACGGCTACATCAACGTTGAATGGAAATGCCATGCAGACACCGGCAACGACCATGGCAAGCCGACAGCAGCGGACCGGCTGCTTGATGGCATTGACTAATATGAATCAAAGGAGGAATACTTATGGCTGAATATACCGGCTATAAGCACGGCACCCGTGCGGAGATCAATGCTGACGGCATTAGTCTCGTGAGGAAGAACATCATCCGGCAGGCGATTGTGTATATCGGCACTGCACCCGTCAACCAGGTCGAGGGCGGCGCGAAGAACGTCAACGTGCCGATCCTGTGCAACGACATGAGCGACGTGCGCAAGTACCTGGGCTACTCCGACAACTGGGCGAACTACACGCTCTGCGAGGCGATGCACGCCCACTTCAACATGAACGGCGTCGGCCCCGTGGTGTTCATCAACGTTCTGGACCCGGAGATGCACAAGGCCGCGACTGGCGGCACCGCGACGCTTCGTCCCGAGAACGGCAGGGTGAAGATCGTGTCCGCCGAGGACATCATCCTGGACAGCGTGGTTGTCAAGAGCGGCACCACTACCAAGGTGAAGGGCACCGACTACACCATCAGCTACGACTTCTCCCGCAAGGTCATCAACATCGTGGAAAAGACCGCTGGAGCTCTGGGCACGACCGCGCTGTCCATCAGCTACAACCTGGTTGACCCCAGCGCCGTGACTGAGGCGCAGGTGATCGGCAGCACCGACACCTACGGTCTGAACACCGGCATCTATGCCGTCAAGAACGTGTACAACGTCACCGGCTACATCCCGGCCTTCCTGCTGGCCCCTGGCTTCTCCAGCATCCCGAATATCCACAACGAACTGTACCTCAACAGTCAGAATATCGCGGGCCACTGGAACGCCTGGATGTTTGTGGACATGCCCATCTTCGACACCAACGGCAACGCTATCACCCTGGCGAACGCCGCCGAGTGGAAGGAAACCAACGGCTACAATAAGGACAACGAGAGTGTGTTCTTCCCGCTGGCAAAGGGCACGGACGGCAGGACCTATCACCTGTCTGTGCTGAACGCTGCCAACTTCCAGGCGCTTCTGATCCAGAACAACGGCATCCCCTACATGACCGGCTCGAATACTGCCGCGCCGATCATTCAGGACCTTTACATGGGCGAGAACGTGGCCGGGCGCGTGTACAGCGACGACGTCATCAACCGCTGCCTGAATGCCAATGGCATCAACAGCGCGGCCTATATCGGCGGGCGCTGGGCGATCTGGGGCATGCACGCGGGCAGCTACAACCAGGATGAGGCGACCACTGTCAACGTGTTCGACACCTGCCTCATGATGCTGTACTATGTCACCAACGACTTCCAGCATCGGCGCAATCCCGTCATCGACAAGCCCATGCCGGTGAACGACCTGAAAACCATCGTCGCCGAGGAGCAGACCCGCATCGACGCCCTGCTGGGCACCGGCGCACTGACCTACGGCAAGGTCGTCCTGGACGTCTCCGAGGACGCCAAGAGCGACCTGTATCAGGGCGATTTCAGGATCGAATTCAAGCTCACCAACATGCCGCTGGCGAAGTCCATCACGGCCATTGCCACCTGGACGCCGGACGGCTACGTCGCCTACTTCGAGGCCATGAAGGAAGCGGCGTGATCGGGGCCACCATGCCCCCTGCCGCCGGGGGCGGCGCTATGAATATGAAGGGAGGAAACGTAAATGGGCGCTAAGAATGTACGCTGCAACGTCGAGGACCACCGGCTTCTGAACGACGGTGAAAAGGTGGAGGACATTACCAAGGTTGACCTTCCCAAAATCGAACACCCCACCACTTCGGTCAAGGCCTCCGGCATGGTGATGGATGTGGACATGCCCAACATGCACCACTACAACGCCATGGAGGTCAAGGTCAGCCACAACAACGGCAACAACTGCAACAGCCTGGCCGCGCCTGGCATCCACTCCATTGAGTTCAGGATCGCCCGCCAGAACTACAATGTGCAGCTCGGCGAGATCGACCTGGAGCTGGTGAAGGTACGCTTCATGGGAGCGCACAAGTCCACCGAAAAGGGCAGCATCGAAACCGATAACCCCTATGGCAGCACGGAAACCTATTCCATCCTGCGCTATGAGGAGGAGATCGACGGCGAGACCACGCTGCTCATTGACTCCACTGCCGGGATCAATGAGGTCAACGGCGTCAGCTACTCCGACCAGCTTTCCGCGCTGCTGGATTAAAGCTCTCATCTCTGCTATATTGAGAACATCACGGAGGCGTGCAATCATCTTGCACGCCTCTTTCAATTTCATCTGTCAAGGAGGATGTAAAAATGCCGGAGGAAAAAAACAGGATTATGGATCATGACGAAGAAACCGCCGATGCGGTTGAGGAGAAAAAGAAAGCCGAGCCTCCCAAGGACCTGTGGGCGGTCATGAGAAAGGCGTCCAAGGGAACCTTGAAACTGATGCAGCCGTTCCGGGCCGCAAGCCGGGATGTGACGGAGATCGACTACGATTTCTGCGCCTTGACCGGCGAGGAGCTGTTGGACGCGCTGGACAGTGTGCCCGCGATCAACTATACGGCCATCACCAATTTGCAAGCGCTGGCGATATTCGCCGCTGCTGCCCAGAAGTGTGCCCCGTTCGTGGAGGGCCGCAACAACAAAACGCTGCTGTATGATGCTGCGGACGTGCGCAAGCGCCTGTCCGGCGTGGATGCCCTGCGGGCAGGAGGACTTGCCAAGGGTTTTTATCGTGCGTCCTTGATGGTGGAAAGGGACGATTCCTCGAACGCCTGACGGACGCATCTGTCAACAGCAGCACACCGATCACTGATTACATGAAAATGCCGATCATTCGGTTTTATGAAACGTGGCAGGCGCTTTGCGCAGTATGCGCACGGCGGGCGCGAGCCATAGAAGAAGCACGCAGGAGGTGAGATCGTGGAGAAAAGCCCGGAAATCACATTGCTCTATCAGGGCACGGACATCTCAAAGGATGTGGACATCCTCGAATGTGTGCATAGGGACGTCTCCTGCGGAGCCTGCGACATGCTCAATCTCAAGGTGGACCACGCGGACAAGTGGATGCAGTGGAACCCGCAGAAGAACGATACCATCAGGGTCAAGCGCAGCGGCTATGACTCCATGAACCTCTATCTCAACACCGTCGTTCCGGAGGACGGTGCATATCGAATCCTTGCCACGGGCGCGAAGGCCGTACCGTTTCCCGCCCGCTGGCAATCGTTCAAGGATAAGGCCTACGGCGCGATCATGACCATGTGCGCCAGCGAGTGCGGCATGGTCGCAAAGAATCATGGCGCTGGCAATCCACAATACGCCTATGTTTTGAGGGAAAATCTCAGCGCCCCGGTTTTCATGGAGATGCTTGCGAACCGGGAGGGCGCTGTTTTGAAGGCGCTGGACGGCAGCTTTACCAGTATCGGCGTGCTGTATGCCCAGGGTCTTGCAGCGATGCACGAGGTACAGCTTGACAGCGACCAGATGTCCAGCGTCTACACGGATAAGCGCTATCTCTCGTGGTCGTGCGTGGAGATCGACACGCCGTTTGGCAAGGGCAAGGCAATAGACAGCGCATCGACGGGCCTGAAACAGGTCATCACAGACATTCCCGTGGACGACAACGCGCAGGCGAAGCGGTGGGCCTCCGGCCTGCTGCTGATGCACAATCGCCAGTCGGAAATGCTGGAGCTTGCTATGGACTTCAACCCCGGCTATACCGCAATGGTCCGCATAAACGTGAAGTCCTCCACGGCCTCTAACGGCCAATGGATCGTCCATGAGACGGAACAGGACCTTTTGAACGGCAGGACAAAGGCCAAGCTGCTCCGATGCGTTACGACAATCGCATAAGGGGGACCCATGAAAGACAACGACAAAACGCTTCCCGTTGGCATTGAGCGCGGGAAGATCATCAGCGGCGGCCCTGGCGCTTATGTGGTGGAATCATACACCCGGGGCGGCGTCCAGACCCGTCCTATTGCCGCCGCGAGTGAATACGTCAGCGAATGCACATGCGACGGTAAAAGCAAGTATCTGTATTCGGCGGGCGACGAGGTATTTTACTTTATGTTCCCGGATGGCCGAGGCATGATTCTCGGCAAATCAAAGTAAGGCGGGAGGTGAGATAATGGCGCAGGCTACGCTTAACGCAACCGTAGTTCTCGGAGGAAAGGTTGACAACTCATTTACCAGAATGGGCGATATTCTTTCCCAAATGGGAAGTATGGTAAACGGCATGAGCCGTGGCCTTATCAACTTCGGTAAAGAGAGCATCAATGTCTATCGTGGATATGAGGACAGCATGCTCGATGCGCAGGTTGCCTTATCTACGACCTACGGCAGAAGCACCAGAGAGCTTGCGGCGGTCATGGATCAGCTCGACGTACAGGCGGCGGAGTGGGCGGCATCCTCGATCTTCCATACGGATGACGTAGGCAACGCCATCGCACAGGCTGCGCACGCGAATTGGGATCTGGAAATGATCCTCGACGGCATTCCTGCTGCGATGCACCTTGCCCAGGCTGGCAGTATTGATCTGAGCAGCGCCATTGATTACATCGTCAAGTCCACAAATGCAATGGGTCTGGAATTTAAGGACGTAGGTCGATTCATTGATGAATGGGTCTACTCCGCAAATTCAAGCGCGGGCAGCGTTCAGACCTTTGGCGACGCGATGGTAAAAATGGGAAAGACCATGACCTTTGCTGATAATCAGCAGGAGCTCTTTTCCATGATCGCCATTCTGCACGATGCTGGCGCTACAGGCTCCGAAGCCGGTACGCTGTTGCGCAATACCATGATCCGCATGGTTGCGCCTACGCAGAAGGCTCAGGATGCTATGGAGGCGCTGGGCGTAACGCAGGCCGATGTGGACGAAGCCATGCGTGAGGTCAGTGGAGACACGGCAGCAGCGATGGCAAGCCTTGAGAAATACGGTTTCAGTGCATACGACCAGGGCGGAAAACTGAAAAGTTTCATGGATATTTTCCGCGATCTTGCACTGACTACCGACAAGATGACCGAGCAGGAGAGAAACGATGTACTGAGTTCACTGTTCCCGACGCGCACGATCACCGGCGCACTGGCCTTGCTGGATGAATTGAAGGATGGTTATTACCAGCTCTATGAGGATTTGAGGTCCGGCAAAGCGGAGGGTTATGGCGAATACGGCGCTGACACAATGATGAGCGGCCTCACTGGCGCGATTGAAACCTTCAAAAGCAAGTGGGAGGAATTGCAGCGGGTCACCGGCAAAGGGCTCTCTGCGGACGTGGAGAACGTCGCCGGATGGCTCGGAGAGATCGTCGATAAGGTATCAGGTTTAGACGAAAGCCATTTTGCGGCGCTCGTGGGCGCAGCGGAGGCATTGGCGGTAGCCGGTCCTGGTCTGACGATTTCTGGCGGTGCTCTGAGACTCATAGGAACCATTGCCGGGACGTGGACGGGAAGGATAGCCCTGGGAGCCATTGCTGTTGCTGCACTCGCGAACGCCGTTGAGAAGTACAATGCCGTTGAGTTCAAGGATCAGTTCGGCAATCTCACCCTCGATCCTGCGCCGTTCCAGGAATACATGAACGGCATAACGGGCTCCTTCGATGCTGCTACCGCGGACATGCGGGACTTTAGCGACGCTGCCCAGGAAGCCATAGACAAGTACACGGAGTTGAGCGGCCAGCTTTCGAGCGACCTCATTACCAGTATGATTACTGAACAAGAGATCGGCGAAGGCGACCAGAAAAGGCTTCTGGGCCTTGGCGAATCCATGTACGAGGCCGTAAAGACGGGAATTGGGGACGCATACGACGCCGATGCAGAAGCGGCATTGCAGCTCTTTGGCGGCAATACCGAGGACGCGGGCTTCCAGGGATTGCTCGGCATACTGGAACAGGGCTACGGCGAGGCAATCGAGCGCGCGAGCACATTAAGCGAGCAGCTCCGTGAAGCTATGCGGAGCGCCTTTAGCGACGGCGTTCTCTCCGAGGACGAGTTGAGCAATGTGCGCCAGTATATGGAACAGCTCAATGAAGTGCTCGCCACAGAGACCGAGGCCAACAATTATGCTGCGACTCAGCGCATGATGCGCAAGGCTCAGACGATGGGTCTTGATAGCGCACAGGAGATCGTCGGCATGTTCAGCGAGGGCAGAGACAGCCAGATCGCAGACATCAATGAGATGCGCGACCGATTGCTGTATCGCCTCGATAAGTCCTATAAATCCGGCCTGATCGACGAGCAAACCTACAATGAGCAGGTTTCCAATGTGTCAAGCGGAGCGCTTCAACAGCAGCGCCAGGTCGAACGCGACATTGATACTGCTATTGGTCGGGCGTTTGGCGAGCTAATCTCTGGCAGCGATTTCGGGTATATGGACAAGGCTTTGCAACCGTATATCCAACAGGCCATTGATAATTATAGCGATCCACGGGCAATGGCGCTCGCCCGCGAAAACGCGCAGAGAGACCTTGTCAACACAGGTCCTTTTGGACTTCCGGGTGCCGGAAAAAGCCAAGATTGGCAAAACCTGATGAATGCCTATCAGCTCACGCTTGATGCACTCGGCGGTGTGGACGAGGTTACCCAAAAGCTGGTGGATGCGGAGGCGAGCGGCAGCGCCGAGGCGGCGAATCAATACAGGAATCTCCTTGCGGGGTATCAGCTTCTTTCAAGCAATGAGCCACAGACATATGGCGTTACGCAGGCTGTTCAGGCCGAGGCAGCGGCAACTCCTTCGGATTACTCCATTGAATCCGCACGTTCCCTGATCGAAGGGCCGACTTTCGACAAGGGCGCGTGGGAGAGCTTTATCGACACGCTGGAACACCCAAACGATACAACCGTCTCCCCGATGGAACGCTATGACTGGATGAGTGAGGCCACAAAGCAGGCGATGAATTCGGCTGTTGCCGGTCTGAACAGCGCCTTTGATCTGGACAAGGTACTGGCAGACAGGATGCCGGAAGGCGCGGACTTCGGGAAGTATGGGCAGCAATGGGCAGCATGGCAACTCATGAATATGCCCACTGCCGAAGCGGAGCGATACCGCAACCCGGACAGGGCTGAGCTTGTGAACCTGCAAACCCAGTTGACGGCAAAGCAGAGCGAGCTCGATAGTCTCAACAGGCGTATTGCCGCAGCGGAAGCGCCAACAAACGTCAACGGAAACGTCAGCTATTCCCAGGAAGGCGGCAACCGTGCGCCTGATGAGAGCTACCAGCAGCGTGCGTCTCTTGAGGGAGAGATCGCGGCTATTCAAAGCAGCATTGCGGCCCTTACATCGGCGACGGCCGCCGCTGCTGCACAGTCTGCCGCGCAGACTCCTCAGACCTCGCCTCAAAGTTCCGAAACGGCGTTGAATCTGAATACCGAAGGCGCTACGGCTGCAAAGGCCGAAGTGGACGCGGTATTTGGCGAGGGGGTCGAGGTCAGCGTAACCTTTCCGGACACCGGGAGCAATGCCGGGGCGGCCCGGAGCGAAGTGGAGTCCACGTTGAGTCCCGACGTGAATGTCGGTGTCTCCTTCCCCGGCGCGGTATCCACTGCCGCCTCCACGCACAGCGCCATAAAGGCACAATTCCCACCCATTACCCAGGTGGTAAACATCGTTACCCGTGGCGGTGGCGGCGGTGGCGTCAATGTGCGGACGAAGATGGCCGAGGGCGGCCGCGCAACAGAGCCCGCCATATTCGCCGAGGCCGGTAAGCCTGAGTGGTTCATTCCCGAGGAAAACACTCCAAGGACGGCAAGTCTGATCGTGCAGGCAGCGGAGGCTTCTGGCTTCTCGCTGGCGGACCTGGCGGATATGACTGGGGCCAAGCTGTTTGCCAACGGCGGCGTGCTGGGCGGCCAGGAGTTCTCTGTTGCAAGCATGGCGAATGATCCCATCCCCTCTCTGGTGTGGGACGATCTCACGCCTGCGTCGTCCTCCGAATCCGGCGGAGGCGGCTCCGATGGCGGATCGTCCGGCATTCAGGTAGAGTACAGTCCAGTCATACATGCCGACAATGCCGAGGGCGTCGACCGCGTATTGAAGCAGGACAAGGAACGCTTGAGAGCAATGCTCCAGGAGATGCTGGAGGAACGCGAGCTTATGGAAAGTGTGAGTGCTTACAAATGATCGAGTATAGCGGACAGGAATATATCTGTGCTGCCAATGAGTCATTTGACAGCATAGCGTTACTGGTCTACGACGATGAGAAATACGCCGCAGACATCATGAACGCCAATCCTGATTATTGCGGTCAGACTGTTTTCGACGGCGGGGAGGTCTTGAGACTCCCCGTCGTTGTAGTACCGGAGGACAACGACGAAACGGAGCTTGCAAACACGATAGCCCCGTGGAAGGTGTAAGGCGGTGATCCAGTGGCGAAAAAGCTGAAAACCATCCCCATTATCGTGCGCGTCAGCAGACAAAAGGGCCTGCAACTGGCAATCCAGATTCGGAAGGTGACAAAATCCTCCGCGCGTCCGGCTCCGCCCCAGACCAAGCCGATAGGCAAATGGGGCGGCCATGTGTTCACCGTCTCCCCGTCGCTGGTGCGCGGGTTTACCGATCTGAAAATCAAGGGCGGCTGTGAGACCAACGAGAAGAACAGGAGCAAGCAAAAGTATTACGTCAGGAAATACGGAAACGCCCGCGAGGTCTCTATGACCATCGGGCTCAATGCCTATCTCGGCATCTCCGATGTGCAGAACGAGGCAATGGCGTTCGTGGATGAGGCCACGGCGGGCAAGTGCGACTACTTCTATCTGGGCGAACGGAAGCTGTTCAGCTCAACCATGCGCCTTGTCAGCGCCGAGGTCGCCGAAATCGCCCACTTCCCCGGCAAGGGCAATGTGTGGATAAGCTGCAAGATCAATGTCACCTTCAAGCAGGGCGGCGGAAATGAGGGCGGCAGCGGCAGCGACGACGACGATGACGACGATGACGATGATTCCAGCTCCTCCAGCCATCATCATCACTCGTCCAGCAAGAAGAAAAGTGTCAAGAAAAAAAGCACCAAGTCGTCGAGCAAGAGTTCATCCAGCTCAAAGACGAGCCTGCGCGGTGGCTATACTTCTTCTGCGAAAAAGGTAAACCAGTCCGCCAAAAAGGCCTCCGGCGCAGCCAAGGCCGCCAAGAAGAAAGGCATGATTACCAAGTAGCGAGGCGAGATTATGGCGCAGTACGTCATTGACAATCGGCCTGAACCCATCGAATTTGAGATTGGCGACAACAATCTGGCGCGAACGCTCCAGAATGCCAAGAACCTTCTCATGACTGAGATGGGCGAAGTGCCCTATGACCGCTATCGCGGTCTTGACCCGGCGATCCTGCACCTGCCATTCGATCAGATGCGCTACGAGCTGACGCCCGAGATCGACAGGGTGATGCTCTGGGAGCCGGACGTGGAAGTGGTCGAGGCAACCGCCGTTCAGGATGACGAGATCGGCACCCTGATTACCGTGATCCTGGAATGCGGCCTTGAAGAATAACACACGAAGGGAGGGACACCATGGACAACTCCGAACTGCACTATGTTAATTACGATCCTGAAACCGTATGGGACGAGATGATAAACACCTACCTGGACGCGGGCGGTGATATTCTCTATGGCGGCGATGAGAAGGAGATTCTGCTTCGGGCCGTCCTTGCCATTGCAACGGCGGTCATGGCGAAAGTGGACAGCGCCTTGCGCATGGACACACTCACCTATGCCACTGGTGAATATCTCAAGGAATACGGCTTGAAGCGCAATTGCGTATTCATCGACGCCGTGGCCGCGACAGCGCCGGTCACGCTGACCTTTGAGCCGTCCGGCGTACAGCAGACTATCGAGGCCGGGACCGAGCTGACCGAGGATGGCACGGTCATCTACGTAACCACTGAGGACATCGACCAGACCGGCACCGCGCAGATCGTCGAGACGAAAGTGCGCTGCCAGACTCCCGGCATCATCGGCAATGGCCTGTATGCCGGGGCGCAGCTCCAGTTTATTCGTCCAGTGGAGGGCCTGTTGACGGCCATTGTCAGCGGGGACGCCAGCGGAGGCGTGGACGAGGAGGACGAGGAGGTCTACCGCGAGCGCATCCGCAACTTCGGTCTTGCCTCCATCACCACCGGCCCGGAACAGCAGTATGAGAGCGCGGCGCTTGCGGTCAGCACGCAGATCATCGACGCCAGGGCGATCAACGACGGCGGCGGCGAGGTCGGCGTGTATCTGATACTGGCCGAGGGTGCGGACCAATCCGTCATTTTCACCAGCGTTCAGCTCGCCCTCTCCGACATCACGGTCCGCCCGCTCACGGATCATGTCACCGTGAAGGCCGCGAACAACATCAACTATACGCTGAATGTCAAGGTATGGTACAGCACCTACTCGGCACTCGGCCCCGTCGTCAACAGCACCATAGCGGAGTACAAGACATGGCAGGATAACCGCATCGGCAGGGCCTTCAATCCCGACAAGCTCATGGCGATGCTGTACCAGGCCGGTTGCGAGCGGGTGCAATTCCTGTCCGGCAGCGGCATTTCGGGCGCGTCGTCTCCAGAGTATACGGAAATTGCGCTCAATGCCCATTGCAAAGGCACGATCAATCTTACGGTGGTGAACACGTAATGGACATCACATTTAAGATTGAGCGGCTTGTACCCGCTTTCCTGCTCCGGGACAAGAACGGATACGCGCTGGCAAAGGCCATCGAACGCGCCTTCCAACTGGTCGCCGAGGGTGCTCAGTACGGCATCGACATCATCCAGGACCCCTACAAAATGCCCGAGTGGCGGCTGGATGAGCTGGCCGGGGAGCTGGGCTGTCTCTACGACTACAACGGCAGCATCGAATCCAAGCGCTATTGGGTCATCAACGCCATAAAACTGTATACGGTCTACGGGACGCCACAGGCCATCTACAACTTCCTCGAAGGCATGTTTTCAAACGTGGAGGTTGAGGAGTTTTGGCAGTATGGCGGCGAGCCGTTCCATTTCCGCGTCATTATCTCCGATTCGGGCTATGTCGCGGACCGCGTGCTGTGGGCGCAGAAGGCGATCAATGCCGTCAAGAACGTGCGCAGCGTCCTCGACGGCGTGACCGTGGACGCCTCCGGCGAGATCGTGGTCACGGCAGACACGGACTACTTCTACATCCCGTATCTGCACGCGGCAAATGACGAGTTCACCGGCGCGAACGACATTGAGGATTGGGAGGAAATGCCCGATCAGTACGCCCATGTGGACTACGCCCTGACCGATGAAGGAGTGTGTTACTAATGGCTACACCGACGACCATCACCAGCACCATGCTTGACGGCCTGAGACGTCACATCGGCAGCATGGTTTCCTATGCCCGCTACCGCATCGGCTCAACCTGGTATCGGGCTGAGATCAACAGCCGCGAGGTGCGGGACAACAATTCCATCCACATCACCTTCTACATCCCCATCCCCGCCTCCATCCAAACCCCAGCCAACAGATTCCAGCTTTGCGACGCAAGCGGCAATGTGCTGGCGGAACGCACCGAGGACGTGCCCTTTGCCATGAACATGGACACGATCCTGTACCGCTTCAAATTCGGCGTGAGCGTGGGGCAATCGTCCTGATGCCCCGCGCTGCTCCGCAATCGAAGGGGTTGAAATCCTGCCCATTGGGCAGCGGTCCTTTGGATGCACAAGCTATCAGCCGCCATCTGCGGCACTGAAAGGATGAGCAAAATGCCGGTATCGTACAACCGCATCAACTTCAAGAATCGCGTCGTGCAGTACCCGCGATCCTATTCCGAGAGCAACAACGCCGGGGGCGGCATAACCCATGCGCCCGTCCCCGGAGAGGTCGTACAGGGCGGAACCGCCCTGAATGAAACGAACCTCAATACCCTGGACAAGGGTATCGAGGATTGCGCAAAGGCCATCAACGCCATGGAGCCGAGGGTGAGCAACCTGGAAACCGAGATGACCAGGGCGAAAACCCGCATCGGCGACAATGAGCGTGCCATTTTGGAGATTCAGAGGGTAGACGAGGCGCAGAGCACCAACATCTCCGAGCTGACCAAGGCACACAATCAGCTTTGCGATGATGTGGAAGCGATGGAGGCCGATCTCAACGGCAAGATCAACGCTCATAAAAACGACTCCACCAACCCGCACAAAACCACGAAGGCACAGGTCGGGCTCGGCAACGTCCCCAACGTCACCACCAACGACCAGACCCCCACCTACACCGAGGCAGCATCAGACGCCAACCTGGCATCCGGGGAAAAGCTGAGTGTGGCCTTCGGAAAGCTGGCCCGCGCGGTCAAGTCGCTTTGGGCGCACATCGCCAACAAGAGCAACCCGCACGCGACCACGAAGGCGCAGGTCGGGCTCGGCAACGTCCCCAACGTCACCACCAACGACCAGACCCCCACCTACACCGAGGCGACATCGCTCCAGGAGCTCAAGTCCGGCGAAAAGCTGAGTGCAGCCTTCGGAAAGCTGGCTTTTCTGGTCAAGAATTTCCGTTCCCATATCGCGGACACCAGCATTCATGCGCTCAACAACTACTTCGACGTCTTAATCAGGACGTTCCCGGACGAGGCGCTGGTCCCGGATGTGAACTCGACCTACACCGGCAACGGCAATGGCACCATTTCAGTCAACGGCAAATCCTGTTCCGGCCAGTATATTGAGCTGGGCTTTCAGCCGCAATGCGTGGCGATTCTCCAGTTTGCGACGCAGTTTACAGGCGGCATGGACGAGGAGCACATGAAATCTCTGGATCAGGCGTGTATGCTCGGACGTCTCACCGGCTGCGTCATCATCACGCCCGGTTCAAACTTCTATCACAGCGGATGCGGCACTTCGATGGCTACCGCAGCGCCCCAGGTGATGCTTGACAAGAAGCACGGCGGCGCGGCGATCTACGCCACTGGCTTTGTCGTGCAAAACGCTCCGTCCCAGGGTATCACGATCAACGCCAAGGGCGTCAAATACCGCTATCTGGCGTGGAGGTATCATTGATGATTGACAGCCGCAGACAGGGGGTGTTTTAAGTGGCTTACAACAAGCACACCTGGGTTTCCAAGGAAAGGATCACGGCGGCGCTGCTGAACAACATGGAGGCTGGCATCGAGGCGGCGCACAAGGCAGCGGCAGAGGCGAAGGACGCCGTGGAGCTGAGAGCCGCCTTTGACCTGATGTCCAGTCGGATGCAGGAGGCGATCCGCGACTTTGAACGCCGCATCTCCGCCCTGGAAGCGAAGTGACCGATACACTGTCCGGATTCATCCGGACTTTGTAATATTCATCACGTCGAAAGGAAGTGAATCACGCAGATGAAAGTACGGATGATCGACACCGGCGCGGTTGTTGAGTATTCTGACAGCTACGCCATGCGACTGATCGAACAGGGCAAAGCCGTGACGGTGGACGATGGGACGCCGCCCACGCCCACGCCCACCCCGATTGACCCGTCTCAGTATGGCGCGATCATTGAATCGCTCCAGGCCCAGACGTTGGCACTCCAGAGTGAGCTGGACGCCGCAAAGCAGAGCGCGGAGGAGAACGCGGTCTTTGCGAACATGTTCCAGTCCATCTCGCAGGCGCAGGAACGCCAGCTCGAATACCTGGAAGAGCACTTGCAGGAAGAGATCGACGCGGCGGCCGGCCTGTAATAAACCGCCACAGCGGAGAAAGGAGCGCGAATCATGGCAAAGCGCAGCGTGAAGCTGGTTTCCCCGGAGGACGTCAACGTGACGTCCGAGCCTGTGCTTGAGCCCACCGACGAACAGGAAGCCGAGTGGGAGGAGGAAGCCAGGAGAACCCGCGAGGAGGGCCTTGCCCCTTATCGCGCGATGCATGAGCAGCAGGTCGAGCAGGACGAGCTCATTGCCGATCTGATGTTCAAAGAAACTATGAGAGAATTGGAGGGATAATCAATGGTCTACAAGCTGATGAAGCGCATGATCGAAGCGGCGACCAAGGACGGCACCCTGGATGAGAAGCGTGACGGCTACATCGAGAAGTTGAACGCTTTCTACATGAACGACCAGCTCACCACCGACCAGTACAATGAGCTGATGGCTATGGCCAACCCGCCCGCCGACGAAAGCGAGGGTGAGTAACGATGGCCGATTCCGCCCTGAAATATCTCTGTGATACCTACAGCAACGTCGTCCTGTACGACGCGGACGGCAGGCCGTCCATCTTTGTCCGGCACCCCAAGCAGAACTCCAAGGAGTTTGACGCCAGCCTGCCGGATCATGTCCACCCGGCGTTCATCGTCAACAACGTCACCGACCCGGCTATCCTGATCGGCAAGTACATGGCGTCCGAGCTGACGTCCAACGGCACTCAGTACAGCCTGCCCAACATGCCGCCCAGGGTGAGCATGAACTATGACACCTTCCTGACCAAGATGAAAGCCTTCGGCGGCAACGTGACCGGCATGACCATCGCCGACCACGGCCTGCTGGTGCTGATGGCGCACAAGGCGGGCTTTACCTCCCACGGCAACAACAACTACGGCGCGGACTATCGCGTCGGCACGAAGTTTGAGCTGTCCAAGGAGGTCAATGCGGGCGACAAGCGCATCTTCCGGGGCTGGGAATACACCTGCCTCGTGGCGCATACCACCTCCGCCGACCTGCTCCCCACCGACGCGCCCGGCTACTGGCAGAAGGGCAAGCAGGTGGGCGGTACGCCCGTCGTCGCCCAGGCGGCCAGCGACAACCACTTCCACGGCTACAACACCCTGACCGGCTCCGGCCCCATCGACTGGAACATGCTGGACGATCCCGCCCTCGAGGCCGACATCCAGGGCAATGCCTTCGAGCAGGTCTACGGCTTCCGCCTGGTGAACTGCGAAATCCAGATCATCCCGGACAACAACGCCGCCAACCCTGCCGCCGACCTCTCCGCCACGTCCTCCGCGTGGAAGGCCATCAAGCCCCACGCCAACGATAACGGATATGACCTGGTGGCCCCCGGCACGGCGGGCACCGTGCATTACAACTGGCTCAACAACAAGATCACGCTGGACACGGTCGCCCCGAATTTCGACAACGAATATCGCGGCACCAACTTCAAGGACATCGCCGTCAACACGGCCAATCTGCCCTATGTGCCCACCATCCTCTACGAGCTGGGCCTTGCCCCGCTTCCGGGCACCAAGGTTGACGGCTATTTCTACGTTCAGATGACCGCGGAGGAGCGCGTCGCCCGCCGTGGGGGCAACTACTACCTTACGTCCTACGCGGGTGTGGGCTACTTGTTTTGCAGTAACCCGCGCTCCGCCGCCTACGTGTACTATGGTGCTCGGCCTCGCTCCCGCCAGACGGCCTGACGACTGAACACTGAACCCCTGGGGGCTGCCCGATAGGGCACGCCCCCCAACGCCTTTTCCTGCCATCCGTGAGGATGGCAGCGCGAACGCCTTCCTTCTATATATCGCGCGTGCGCGATGTACCATGCCTACATATACGCGCGCGCGAAAGACCCCGCCGACCACACCGAGGAGGCCCGACGATGCCCGAAACGGAGTATTCCCAGCAGATCGAAAATGAACTGGAAGGCCAGTATTGTCTGAAAAAGGTCGAGGAAATGATCGACCTTGCCTATGACATCATCCCGAACTGGCCCGCCGTATTCCGATACAGCCGGGGCGAACGCATTTTCAACCTGCTCCACGAGATGGAGGAGCTTTGCGTCGCCGGTCACTTGAAGTATTTCAACAAGACCACCCTCCGCGATCTGGACATCAAGAACCACCAGCTCCGCCTTGCGATACGCGGCGCACGTCGCAAATCGTACACGGACAGGGCGGGCCACAAGAAAACCCTCTTACAGCCTGGCGGCTATGAAAAGTGGGCCTGCCTCTCCATCGAGGCGGGCAAGCTCATCGGCGGCTGGAAGGCATCTCTATCCAAGGATAAGGACGGTTCTGCCGGTTAGGCATGGCCTCCTTTGGGAACGCGCCGTGAATTGGCCTTTTGCTCTATGGCGTCGTCTCTGTGAGCGCGTCGCCCGCCGTGGGGGCAACTACAACAATACGTCCAACGCGGGTGTGGGCTACTTGAATTGCAATAACCCGCGCTCCAACGCCAACGTGAACTATGGTGCTCGGCCTCGCTCCCGGACACAGCTAAAGTCTGGCACGTTCCGAACGGCCAGCGGCATTCGGACGGGAGGGGTGCGTTTCCAGCGGCATGACCCATGCCGCGAACAATAAGCCGGGAACGTTTGGGGTTTCCCGGCATCGCCGTGTAGCGCCCGGAGGGGCGTATGGAAGCCGTTCCCATTGCAGCGCGTGCGGGAATGGACGACCAAAGCGGAGACGCCACACACGGCACACCACATCATCATGCGGAGCAGGTGACACCTTTGGAGAAGCTGCACAATCTTAAAGAGCGCATCTGCTCCTTCGATAACCTCTATGAAGCCTATGTGGCTGCGGCAAAGGGAAAGGCGGATCGCGCCGAAGTGCTGCTGTTCGCCTTCAATCTGGAGGAAAACCTGTATCAGCTCCAAAGGGAGCTGCTGGACGGAACCTACAGCGTGGGTCCGTACCGTGAGTTTTACGTCAGATACCCGAAGCCACGCCTGGTCATGGCGCTCAGATTCCGCGACAGGATCGTCCAGTGGGCCATCTATCGCCAGATAGACCCCTATGTGGACAAGCGCTTTATCACGCACAGCTACGGATGCAGGCGCGAGAAGGGCACGCTGGCAGCGGCGGAGTGCATGCTGAACTGGCTGCGCGTCGTCTCCCGAAAGCCTGACGCCAAGGATTACTGGATCATCAAGGGCGACGTCTCCAAGTATTTTTACCGCGTGGATCATGAGATCGTCATGGATTGCTACCGCAACATCTGCGACGAGGATTGGTTTATGTGGCTGATGGACGTGATCGTCAATAACCCGGACGTGCCCTTCGGGCTGCCGGAGGGCATGGGGATTGATGACTGTCCGCGAGATCAACGGCTGTACAGTGTCGGGCAACCGATAGGCAACCTTACATCCCAAGAGACCGCGAACATCTATCTTGACCGTCTGGATCAGTATTGCAAGCACGTTCTCAAGCTGCATTTCTATATCCGCTACATGGACGACTTCTGCGCCATCATCAAGGGGCTGGATGAGGCCCGCCGTGCATTCGGAGCCATGACCGGCTTCCTCCGCGACGAGCTGCGCCTTGACATGAGCCGCAAAGCCCGCATCATCCGCGCGGATCATCCCATGGAGTTTGTCGGCTGCATGGTATCCCCTCACGGCCTGCGCCTGCGCAAAAAGACCGTGAAGCATATCAAGCGGAGTCTCAAGCATGTGTCGCGCCTCTATTCGGAGGGCGCGATTTCCTTTGACAGCGCCGTGGATTCAATCATCTGCTACCACGGCATGACCCAGCATTGCAACGCCTATAACCTGCGCCGGTGGATCGAAGAAAATATCTTCCTGCAAAGGGCCGAATGACCATGAAGCGTTTCTACAGCATAACCGAACACGACGATGGCACAGTGGATGTGTATCTGCGTCCCGTGCTGCACCCGGCGACCATCCCGAACGGCGGCACGGATTACGACATCTCCGTGCTGGCCGTGCGCGGCATTGACCCGAACGATCCTCGATTCGGCGGCGATCTGGAGGGGCACATCCGCGCGAACTATGACGCCTGGTGCGGCCTGGGGGAAACCATATTACTATGAGAGGGGAGGAGGATTCTATGGATGACGAGAGGCTGAACATGATCGAGGACGAATCCATGGACGACGAGCTGACCGAGGATTGCGTCTTTCTCCGGGACAAGAACGGAGAAATTGTGAGATTGGAGGTGCCGGACGATGTTGCGGACGATTAAGCACGGCGACGCCTGCAAGGAGGTTGTCGTAGCCAAGCTGCTCACCGAGTATCTGGAAGTGAAGGTGAAGGTGGAGGAGCCCGAGGCCTTTGTGGTCCTGCACGACACGTTTGACGCGGACTTCGTCGCCTTCATGTGCATATGGCAGCGGGATCACGGCTTGACCTCTGACGGGGAAATCGGCCCGAAAACCTGGGCGGCCATCGCCAAGGATACGGCCACCTGCTCCACGGCCATGCAGCGTATCAGCCATTACACCCTGGCGTTGCAACTCCTGATTGATTCCGCACTGACCGCCGATGCTGTTTTCGGCAAGCGCACCAAGGCCGCCGTGGTCGCCTATCAGACCGCCAAGGGGCTGGACGCGGACGGCATTTGCGGCCCGAAAACCTGGGCGGCGCTGCTTCTGGGCGAGGTTAAGAAGCACGAGGACGCCCCGGGCATCATCACCAAGGGCGTGTTCAACAAGCCCGAGAATTTCAAGCAGCACGATCCCAGATGGGGCAAGAAGATGTACTCCAACCACGGCAGCAAGAGCCAAACCATGTCCAACAGTGGTTGCGGACCTACCGCGATGGCTGACATCGTGGCCTATGTCAAGGATCGGTCTGTGACGCCCTGGACGCTGGCCCAGCTCGCCATGAAGTGGGGTGACCGCACCACGTCCTCCGGCACGGCGGTTTCCTTCTTCTCCCACATCCAGGCGGAGTACAACTTCCCGAAGATGATCGGGACCAAGAGTCTTGAGACCGTCAAGGCATGTCTGGACGCGGGCGGTTATGTGGTCTGCCGGATGGGCCCCGGCTACTGGACCAACGGCGGCCATTATATCTGCGCGTGGAAGTATGACGACAAGTATATCTACTGCAACGATCCTTCCTCCCCCACCAGCAAGCGTGCCGAGCGTACCAAGCAGCTCCTGACCGACTTTGTGAAACAGCGCAAGGATTTCTGGTGCTTCTTCCGAACGGCATAAATACGCAACGGTAGGTGATGTACATGAACGAGGAACGATTCAGCCAGATCGTCGAAGCGCAGGCCCGCATGGAGGAGCAGATCAAGACCCTGTTCAAGCAACAGGCGGAGATCAAGGAACTCACCGAGACCGTCCAGCGCCTTGCCGTGGCGCTCGAAAAGCAGGGTATGGCCCTGCAATCCACGGACAAGAAGGTGGACGGCGTGAAGAGTGACGTGGACGAGATCAAGCAGAAACCGGCGAAACGCTGGGACGCAATCGTCGCCGCCATCATCTCCGCCATCGTGGGCTTTGCTCTGGCGAAGCTGGGCGTAGAATAGCTATCATTTTCGTGGCGTCACGAAAATGTTCATAATTCAAATCGAGAAAGGAGCCCCCAACATGAAGAAACTCTTGTATCTCCTGCTTGCCTTCCTGCTGGTCGTCACCCTGACCGCCTGCGGACCGGCCATCGCCGAGGCACAGTCCGGGATCGTCTACAAGATCGACACCGGCGCGGCATCTGAATCTTTGATTCAGCCGTCCGCGGTTACCGGCTACGCCGGAAACTCCATGCCCTTTCAGGGCATGGACCTTTCGCGGCCTATCGTGGCCCTGATTGCCCTGGCCTTTGAAATCCTGCTCGCCGTCGTGGCAAAGCATGTGGTGCCGCCCCTGCGGCGCTGGCTGGACGCGCGTGCAAGCAAGGATCAGCAGACCGTACTCTGGAATCTCATAGTGCGATTCGTCGACGCTGCCGAGGGCACCTTCGGCGTGAAGATGGGCAAGGAAAAGATGAACTTCGTCCAGTCGCGACTGCGCTCTATGGGCTATGACGTGGACACGGACTACATTGAGGCCGCCGTGAAACAGATGAATGACCGGCTGATGTTCCAGTTTGCGGACGGCCTGGGCGTGACTACTGCCGAGCTGGACGAGACGAAAGACGAACCGGGCATCAGTCTGGAAATCACCAAGTGGCCCCTTGAACTGCTCCGGGACTTCTGCGCGGCAAACGGGATCGACGCCACTGGCTGCGTCTCCCGCGAGGACTACATGGACGCCATCGAACGGGGCGGACGCAGGAGCGATGAACCGCCCATAGAAAGCGCGGCGTCTGAATCTACGATTCAGCCGTCCGCGGTTCTGACCGAAGGCCAGAACTCGGAATCCCACGGGGATTCCGACGTTGCGCCGGAAGGCGCGAATGAAGTCCTCTCCGAGGTCCCCGAGGAGGAAGTCGAATAGGAAAATCGCGGGCGCTCGCGGATATGCCGCGGGCGCTCGCCCTCTCTTTTTGCCCTGATTACATAGACGTTTTAAGGGGGTTTACCATGTGACGAACTATCGACCGAGGGACGGCAGCGCCCTCACGGCTACTATTCAGCGGGAGCAGGCCGAACGGCAGCAGGACGAGCGCCGACGCCAGCGCGCCGCCCGGCTGACCGGCACCCACACCACCATGCCCATCAAGGACTTGCGCATGGTCAACAAGTGGCTCTCCATCGCCAAGAAGCACGACGCAGGCAGGAAGCGCGGGGGCGTCTCCTGGTATCTCCTTCTGCTGCTGGGCTTCAACACGGCGCTGCGCGTCGGTGACCTTTGCACCCTGCGCGTGAAGGATGTGCGAGGCCGGGAGCGCGTGCGCGTGATCGCTGAAAAGACCGACAAACAGTCCAATATCAAGCTGCAAACGGCGGTCCAGACGGCCATAGACAGGGCCTTGAAGGGCATGCGCGATGACGATTATGTGCTGACCAGCCGCCAGCGGGGCCGCAAGGACGGCAGGCAAAAGCCCATCAGCCGCCAGCGCTGCTATGCCATCATCAAGGAGATTGCCGCCGAGGCGGGCTTCGAGGACCATGTGGGCTGTCACACCATGCGCAAGACCTTTGCATGGTTCTTTTACCAGGAGTGCGGCGACCTCGCCAAGCTGCAAAAGGTCCTGAACCACTCCAGCCAGGAGGCCACGATCCACTATCTCGGTCTGGATCAGCAGGCCATTGACGAGACCATCGACAAAATGCCGTCGATGGCATAAGGGAGGCAGAATAGTGTTTATCCTGAAAAAAGACGGCGTGTATCTGGCGGGGTATATCCCCAGCGCCATCGAGGAATTTGACCGAAAGGGCGATCTGTCACGGTTCTACACCGGGATATGGTCTGAACACATCCGGGATGCTCTGCCCATTGAAAGCGCCACATTTGCAAAGCACTACGCAGAGATGATCGGCGCGACTTGTCAATGGGTGGAGACCGAAGAAACTGTGAGGAATCATAGACAATGAAGTACAAGACGATATATGCAGACCCTCCATGGATGGAGCATGGCGGTGGGAAAATACAGCGTGGCGCTGACCGTCACTATCCTCTTATGAAAACGGAGGCAATTAAAGCCCTGCCCGTAAAAGAACTGGCAGACCCGGAAGGCTGCCACCTTTATCTTTGGACGACGAACAATTTTCTGCCTGACGCTCTGGAAGTCGTCAAGGCATGGGGGTTTCAATATGTCACGATTATAACCTGGATGAAGGACAGGCAAGGTCTCGGTCAGTATTTCCGTGGTCTGACGGAGCACTGCATATTTGCACGCACGAGGATGAAGCTGCCGTACAAACTGTCCGAAGAAGGCAAGCGTCAGCAGGGCGTAACCGGCTTCACAGAGGCTAAAAAGGCACACAGTGAAAAGCCGGAGACCATGCGCCAGATGATCGAGCGCGTCAGCTATGGTCCGAGAATTGAATTGTTTGCCCGCCAGGAACACGAAGGCTGGGATGTTTGGGGCAACGAAGTCCACGGCATAGATTTTGTGTGGGGGGGGGTAATTCTCTATGATTATATCGCGCGTGCGCATCTCCTGAAAATGGTTTTTGTCCTTTTGACGCCTGTTACATTGACGTTTTAAGGATTTGTCCGCTAAAGTCGAATCCATGTGCAAAAATCAAGGGCAATAAATAGGAAACGTAATCCTGATTCTTAGTTTAACACTCTTTCCAAACGTCAAACTAAAGGGGGCAAAAGTCTATGATTTTCAAACTCGACGAGGAAGATGTCCTGATCCTCTCCGCGATGCTGCAAACCGTCTCCGGTATGGCCGTGGACAACCTGAAATATATCAACCCGCGCCCGTACAAGCGCGACGATCCTGATATAACCGCTTTGCGGAAGATGGTCGTCACCTACATGGCGCTGCGGGAACGCCTCCTGGAGCAGCTTATGGCCTACCAGCACGGGAAGATGGCAACCGCCACCGAGAACGCCCGCAAAGCCGGTCTGGAGGCTGTCGTGAACACCTGGAACACCCATATCAAGCGCATCAACGGCGGGCCTGAAAAGCCCTGCGGCGGCGACGCCTGCGACCTTTGAGGTACTGTTAAGTGATAAGGACATCTATGTCCCTATCAAATCGCACGCACTTAACATGACTCACCGCAAACTTACACGCCGTACAAGTTTGAGATTAGTTTCAGGATTAGTTTGAAACGGATTGCAATCTGATTGCAATGATATATATTAATATATAAAAATCTATATCATTGACAACGCGCGGGCGGGATTATTGATTTACAACGTAAAAAAGGCCGACCCCCTTTCCCGGGATCGGCCTTCCTGCTCAATGGTCCTGCTTGTTTGTCATGCTGTCTCGTGCGATGTCCGCGCGAATAAGTCCCTTGATATACGCTTGAATGTTCTCGATGGTCTCCAGCTTCTCGATGATGTCCGCGTCGGTCCTGCGATTGAATTTGCATCGAACCTGCCGCGTGTTCTCCTTGTCATAGGTCCACGAACCCATAAGCATCACTCCTCCACCCCATTATATCAGGGGCACACCCCAAAGTCAATCGAACCGACGCGGGCGGGCGCGATAGATTTTCACTCTTGTATGATTGACCTTCCAGCGCTCCACGGCTTCCTCAATGCTCAGGATCGCCGCGAATGCGACGGAGAAAACCAGAATAGACATAACAACCTCCTCATGTTCATTGTGATGTGGTGTTGGCTGTGGACGGGATCACTCTTCCGTCTCGTCCTCACTGTCCTCCGGGGCTTCTACCCCGAACAGCGCATAGAGCGCCGGATCGAAGGGATCGACCTCCAGGCGTTCCAGAAACTCGAATAGCGACATCGGATATACCTCCCTCCCCGCGTACAATGCCCGCGGGCGGGCGGTCCATTCATTCATGCTTCTCCAATTTCGCCCTCAATGAAGGCGTGTATCTCTTCACGCTCTTTATAAACTCCCAATAGCTCGGATTTTCTCTCAGCGGTTCGGCGGCCTTGCGGACGATGAATGTATACCGTCGTCCATGACGATCAAAAAGCAGCAGCTTCTCGTCCTCGCTCTCATCCAGGTACGACCATGGAATCGACAGCCAGTAGTATAATATCTCGCCCTTGTACTCCAGCATCGGGCGCCCTCTGTAAAACGGTCCGTCCTGATCCAGAAAGCCGTCCTGGTAGTTGGTATAGTTGGCGGGGATCGCGTATTTCCAGCGCTCCGCCTCCGGCACTTCTATGACCGTCTCCGAGAATCGCTCAAGATTGGCGGCCCGGTTCTCGCGGATATGCTGAATTGCTCGATCTAACCTCAATTCCTCCACTGTCTTTTGCACAATAATCCTCCATGCCCGCGTACAATGCCCGCGGGCAGGCGCGTCGGTCTAATGCTCCTGTGCGTCGGCCAGATACTCGTCCAGCTCCTCGAAGGACCCAATAGCGCTTTCCAGCGCGTCGATGGCCTCCTGCATGGCCTGCCCGCGCTCACTCTCCTGCAAGCTCTCGGGCATGTTGTCGAGGGCTCCTGCTCCTCCTCCAGGATCGAATCAATATCCTGTTTCAGGGCTTCCAACTGGTTTTGCACTTCCGCGATGCGGTTCCTGCGTGCCTTATTCATCGATCATTCCTCCTCAAAGATGGTGGTTGTACTTGAAGCGGCTGTTGTTGCCATTCAGCCTGATCTCCGTGACCTCGAAGCATCCGCCGTCGCGGTCAATGTGCTCCGTCCAGGCGCTCCCGCCATGCTGCTTGAGCAGCTTCTTGGCATCCGTGACGCTGATCCCGCCGAGCACGTTGTCGTCCGGCGTGCATCCGTGCGTTTTCAGGACCTCCAGCGCTGCCTCGTCGGGGAAGCGGTAATAATTCAACCTCATGCGTCCTCCAGTCTGCCCTCGTGACCTCCGGGGCGGGCATCGCTTTAGTCTCGTTCGGGGACTCCCATGCACTTCACCCTGATGTGGAAGGGGTGCGCGGTCAAGCCATCCTCCTCTCGCTCTCTCCAGAACTCATCCAGCGCCCCTTCCCTATCGAAGGCCCGGACATACCATGTATGGGATCTGAAACCGCCCACCTTGGTATCGAAGTCAATTCGGTATTCTTTCATGCAGCGAATCATGATCGTTCCTTTCTGCCCTCGTGACCTCCGGGGCGGGTTGTCGGTCTGAAATGATCCCGTGGCGTCAGCGCTGATGGCGTAGGCACCAATCCGCGCCGGGGATTTCGCCGTGGAATGCGCGGAGGCTGTCATATATGCCCGCGTAGGCCCTCGCCAGGGCGTTGTACTGGCAGATGATGGTATACAGGCGCGTCAGCTCATCCTCCATCCGGGCGGCTTCCGCGTCGTTCTGGTCGGTGTCCTTCCGCATCGCCTCGCCGTCAACCCGGTTCCCATCCTCCCCGTGGAGATTGATATACCAGGTATCCTCATAGCTCGTGTTGCGGCATGGGTGGAAATGGACCTCCTTGCGGTTCGAGAACCTGTCCTTGCCGACGCCGATGTAGCTTGCGTCCGGGAACAGCTCGTGGAGCTTGGCGTCAAGCCGCTTGGTGATGTAGGCCCCGTCCACGGCGTCGGCGATCCTGCGCACGGCCTTGGCACGCTCGCGGAGTCTCTGCGCCTCCCGCACGCCCTTTGCATATGCGGTGTTGGCTTCGTCATCGCTTATTAGATTCATCGTGTAATGCGACATGCTGTTTACCTCCTCAAATGGTCCTGCGGCGTGGTGTTGGCTATCCGCGACCCCTTGCGGGGTTTCGGCTGGTTACCGTCCAGCTCTCATCAGGCGGAATGCTATGCGGTGACTTGCTTCGTGGGGTTGAAGCTGTACCCGGCGCGATACCCCTTTTGCCGGGCGGCGGCGTCGCCGTTCTCGCTTCGCACGCGGAACCGGCTCGACCGAAGCCCCTGCATGAACATCTTGACCTCCACGGGTTGCAGCGCGACAAGGGCCATGACCTCGCTGTCCTCGCTCTGGTTCTGCTCGCTGTACTTGGCCGCCAGACCTTCCGAAAACCCCTTGGCGTAATTGGTTTCATAGGCCCGCGTCCAATCGTTCTTGTTGTGCGTTCCCCAATAATCCGGGATGCTCTTGCGGTATTCCTTCGCGCTGTGCTTGATGTGCTCCACGGCGTAATCAAGGAGCTGTAATGCCACATCGGCGTCGTCGCCCAGGCCGATGAACTTCACGCGGTAGACGGTGCTGCCTTCGGCACCGTACAGGCAGAATCCGCAGCCGTGGTTCTCCGCGATCACCTGCGCAACGTCGGTCAGCCAGCAGTTTTTACGCCCGCTGAATGTGTGCGCCTCATAGACCACCTGCCGCACTTCGACCTTGACGCTGCCGCCCAGGTCCTTCTCGGTCAGCTTGTGACGTGCCATCAGCTTTCGCGCCATCAGCAGCGCGTTCTCGGCCTCGCCGGGGTTGTCACTGGTGGCGAGGGCTAATAGCTTCTTGATCTTCTCGACGATCTTCTCATTACTCATGGTGTTTACCTCCGTTCATGTGGTGTTGGCTTGTGTTGGGGTGTTACCCTGTATGATTATTATATCAAAAGGGTGTCACCCTGTCAACCCTGCAAAATGTAAAATGCTCCTGCGGCGTTTCGCCCCGCGCTACTGCCTTGCGGCAAGCGCGGGTTTCGGGCGGGAATACCTTCGGTTTCCACGTCCTCAGCCCCTTCGGGGCGCTCTGTTGTGGCTATCCGCGACCCCCTGCGGGGTTTCGCCGGGGGAGCCGCCCCCGGCATCATCAGGCGGAAGAATTTAGACCGGCGCGATCTGGAAGGCCTGCTCGGGCTTGAACCCCTGTTCAATGATGTTCTTGCTCCACGTCATCAGGAAGGCGTCAAGGTCGGTCAACATGCGCGGCGCGTAGAGTATGCGTCCATCGTCGCCCCTTCTGAAAACCTCTTGATATACCCCCATGCTGTCAAGCTGATAGGTCAGCGGGCAAACCGTCCCGGCCTCGTCGTTGACGCTGAACGTCATATCAGGGTCCCGCATCAGGTCACCGTTCTGGATGTAATAGTGCATCATTCCATAGACCGGGTGACCGTCATAGTCGGTATACTCCAGGTTTTCGATGCTCAACGGCATATAACCGCCGCTCGTAAACTTGAAGTGTCCCCCGTTGGCGTCCACGGCCAGCAGGAAGGGCTTGAGGCGCTTGTAATTCGCGCTGCCGGATCGGGTTTTCTTATTCATGGTGTGTACCTCCTCAAATGTTGTTGCGGCGTTGTGGTGTCGGCTATCCGCGACGATCCCCCACGCCGGGGATCGTTTCGACCGGGGAGCCGTCCCGGTCATCATCGGGCGGAAGGGTGCCAGGCCGTTACATCATCGGCCTGTGCGTGAAGTGCTTAAAGAACCTTGTATCGTCGATCCTCTTGAAATAATCCACGGTATCGAACCCGGCGATCCTGCCGGAGATTAACCGCCCATCGTGCTCAATGGTCAGCTTCGGCAGCCCCGCCCGGATTGCCTCCAGCGTGTAGGTGTCGAATGAACTGCTCATGAGGCGTTCGACCGCTTTTCTCTCGGCAGCTCTGTCGTCGCGGGCGTAACTGTTGGTGTAATAGGTTTCACGGGCGACTTGATCCGCGCCGTTGTAGGCCATGAGGGTGAACGACGCGCCATCCCTGTAAAGCTCATCCATGAATGACGTGTGATCCTCGCGCCAGATGTTCAGATTCCCGATCTTTTCAACCAACTTCATCATGATTGTGTACCTCCTCAAATGTTGTTGCGGCGTCGTGGTGTTGGCTATCCGCGACGATCCCGGCAAGGGATCGTTTCGACCCGGGAGCCGCCCCGGTCATCATCAGGCGGAATCATTGCGGCGGAATCAGTCCGACGACCAATTTTCCGTTTTCAATGGTCATGTAAGTAATCATCCATCCCATATAATCATGCTCGAACATGTTAACCGTCATGTCGGCGTCCTCGGTAAACTCATATTTCCCGGTATACTCATTCTTCATGTCATAGCGGGCGGTGATGGTGAACATTCCAGTGACCAGGTGCTCGGTCAGATTCTCGACTCTCAACATGGTTTTGTACCTCCTCAAATGTTGTTGCGGCGTTGTGGTGTTGGCTATCCGCGACGATCCCCGCGGCGGGGATCGTTTCGACCGGGGAGCCGTCCCGGTCATCATCAGGCGGAAGGGTTTTCAGGCGGTCAGGACCCCGCGCCGGGCGAAGCCCGCGCCGGTCAGCCGTTGGCAGCCGTACTTGTCTTTGATCTCGTCCAGGGACATCTTGGAACCTCTTGACACGGCAGCGTATTCAGGCCGCCAGTACCACGCGAATTTCTTTGAAGCCCACCGGTAACCGGCAGCCTTCAAGGCTTCCTTGTGCATGCGGGTGTTGCCGGTGACCCAAATCCACGACCCCACCAGCTCGACGTCCAGCCCCTTGAGATTCACGACCGCCATGACGGCGTTCATGTATTCCTTGGGGACTTCCTTAGCGGCGTCCTGCCGGTCGTGGCCTTCGCCATGCTTCTTGATCCACTCGATCGCCTGCTCATATTGAGCGTTGATCTCCTGCATCGTGGCGGTGTCGCCGCCGACATCGGGGTGATTCAGCTTGGCCAGGCGCTTGTATTCGGCCTTGATGTCGGCCAGGGTCCGCAGGTTCTCGAAATAATTCTTTTTCATGGTTGTAACCTCCTCAAATGAATTCATAGCGTTGTGGTGTTGGCTATCCGCGACGCTTGCGGCGTTTCGACCGGGAAGCCGTCCCGGTCATCATCAGGCGGAAGGTGTCAGGCGGTCAGCCCTGCAAGGGTGATACGCAGCTTTTCAGCAGCCCGGAAGGCCCGGAAATTCAAGCCCTTATTCCATGATTTCATGGACGGGGACCAATAGAACCCGGCCGCCTTCACGGCCTCCAGCACGGCGCTGGACGGCTTGCGCTGGAATATGACCCGCGTCTTTCCTGCATCCCCGTCAAAGCTGATTTTCCAGCCCTTGCCGGTGAAGGTCTGACCGATGAACCATTTCTCGGGGACCGGTCCGTGCGCCTGCTTGTCAGGATCGGCGGCCCGTTCTACCTTGGACTTGCACTCGGTAGCAGTCCCGAGAACGGTCATCAGGTCGCCCCCGTCGACCTCGACGGTATCACCGCGCTTGGCAGCTCGCAGGGCAGCGGCGAAAATGTCGCCGCACTCACCGGTAAAGACGACCCGGAAGGTCACCCCGTCCAGGGTGTAGCGGCAGGTGATCGACCGGCCGGTGCTGCTCACCCTGTATTCACAGGGCATCTCGACGTCGGCAACGGTGATGTAATTCGGGGCAATGATGTTTTTCTCCATGGTGTGAACCTCCTCAAAATGTGTGTGGTGTTGGTGATCCTGCCCGGCAGGGCTTGAGGTTGAACCCTGCCGACGCTCACGGCTTAGAGTCTGTTTAACGTCGCCGTGACGACGCGGCCAAATGTGACGGCCGATAATGTGAAATGCTATTGGAGTGGTGACCGGTGACGGTTCCCTTCCCTACACATTGCGCGACGTTTTCCGCTGAGTATCTCCAGCCGGTCTAATTCTCATCGGTCCGGCTGTGTTGGCTTTCAATGCGTTCCAATCGCTTTTCCTCGGGGTGGTTGCCGTTCGGTCTGTTCAGTTTTCAAGGTGCTTGCCGTTGGGGTGTTACCCTGTCGACGCTGACAGAATAACATGGGGTGACACCCTTTGTCAAGTTAAGAAATGGTTAAATCCAACGACCGGCAAACACGGACCGGCCCACCGCGCGCGTGATATATGTGAAGGCGAATCCGCCCCGCCGCTGCACCTGGACCCTCACCCGCTCAAAAATTTTTTTCAGCTGGAGACGATCCCGGCGAAGCGGACCCGGTGGAAGCGGTCCCGGTGAAGGTGGACCGGCGAAGCGGACCGGTGAAAATGATTCAGACGACAACGCCCCCGACGCGGCGAAGCGGACCGGTGAAGGCGGACCCGCTGGAGACGATCCCGGCGAAGCGGACCCGGTGGAGATGATCCAGGCGAAGCGGACCCGGTGGAGTCGGACCGGTGAAGGCGGACCCGCTGGAGACGATCCCGGCGAAGCGGACCCGGTGGAGATGATCCAGGCGAAGCGGACCCGGTGGAAGCGGACCGGGTGGAAGCGGACCGGGTGGAGTCGGACCCGGTGGAAGCGGTCCCGGTGGAGTCGGACCCGCTGGAGATGATCCCGGCGAAGCGGACCGGGTGGAAGCGGACCGGGTGGAGTCGGACCGGGTGGAGTCGGACCCGGTGGAAGCGGTCCCGGTGGAGCGGACCGGGTGGAGTTGGTCCGGTGACCAGCTGCCACTATCGCGTGATGTATGTACTCCAGGATAGGATTTCCCTACGGGAAATCCATTATGAGAACCCCACCCCTGTATCCCCTCCCCGCCGTTGGCGTCGCCGGATCGGCCCGGCCCGCCGCCTATGTTTGTACCCAGGATAGACTTTGCCTTCGGCAAAGTCGTTTATTATATACCCCACCCCCTGTATCCCCCTCCCCACCGCTATTCTCCACTACCCCTACACCAGCACAACCCCACATCTCAGTAACAAGTTACTGAGATGTGGGGTTGTGCTGCTCACTGTCCACCCAGCATAAACCTTTGGTTTATGCTGCTCCCGGTTCCCCTCGGGGTTTGCGCTTGCCGCAGTACCTTAAAAGGTACTGCGGTGCCGACTGCGACGACATGCGGCCGCGACGAG
>Ga0326511_10000220_pt1 | contig 47628 bp, 75 predicted proteins | sample 0_2496_0518_D_FD_203701 | JGI IMG/M metagenome (GOLD analysis project Ga0326511, IMG submission 203701) | Bovine rumen microbial communities from UC Davis, California, United States - 0_2496_0518 | ecosystem: Host-associated > Mammals > Digestive system > Stomach > Rumen | place: USA... | reverse complement strand
CTGGTTAGCGATTTGAATAGTTTATCATTTTTCCCTTCTAATGCATTTCTAATAGCTTTAAATGGAATAGTTTTACCAACTATATCAGGCATACTATCGGATATACCATTTGCAAAATTTACTAACTTTTTAGTTGGATTTTTACCTGTATCATCAACAAAATGAGACTGATTTGTTTTGTACTTATTTGAAAATGCTAAATCTTCCGGCGATTGATATTTTCTTGCTCCACCTGGACTTTTGGTAAATGTGTCGTTGTATTTTTTAGAACCATTTTCTTTTTCCACTTTTTCTTTGTAATGCAAACTATTCTCAAGAGCATCTATATCAGATATGCCGTCTTCTTCGTGCATACCCAATCTTTTGCCTTCGTCTAAGTAGTCATTAGTTAAAGCGTTTTCTCTATCTAAGCTATTAGTTCCAAACTCTCCTTTAGTCTTTTGTTCATACCAAACAGAGTTATCGCTTCCTTCTGCTCTTTCAGAGTCTAATATTTCTCTTGGTTTATTAGTGTCGGCTTCCTTAATAGTATTTCTTTTAAATCTAACTTTTATAGTTCCATCAGGATTGTATACAGTTACTCTACCATTTTTATCAACTGTACGTTCATTCTGTGGTCTTATTAAAGGCTCATTTTGAGGAGTTTTTATATCTTCAGGTGTATTTATATCTGTTTCTGATTTAACATGGCTTAAATCGTCTGTGGAACTATTAACTTTTTCGTTTTCTTGATTAGGTTGTTCTTGTTGTTCTTCCCAAGCTTTTTTTGATTCTTCTAATTTTTTAGCAAATTCTTCTCTATCTTTAAACCATTTGTCAGCTTCCTCTTGAGATTTTACTGTAGTTTTTGGCTCTTGTTTTATTTTCTCAGAAGCTATTTCTGCTTCTTTTTGTGTATCAGGTTTTACTTCTTGCTGCACTTTTTCTATATCATTTTGCTTAGCTAGTTCTGCTTTAACATCTTTTGATATTCTCAAAGCACGTTCTCTAGAGCCATATTTATTACGTTCAAATATTTCTGTTTGTTGTTCATCAGATAATTTACCAGCATCATCTAATAAAGTTTTTTCCTCATCTGATATGTTGCGTTTGTAATTTTGGTTTTTAGCTCTTAACTCACCATATTCTTTTCTGAGTTTAGTTAAATCGCTTGCATTGTTAGACAAGTTTGTATTTAAAGCATTATCTATTCCTGCAACTGCTCTTGAAACACTATCGTATTCATTCGTAAGATTATTTAATGTTTCTGCACTATTTTTTCTTAGTTCTAATGCTCTTTTAGAATTCCAAGCCTTTTGTGCTGCTGCGTGTCCACCTGTTAAAGCTAAACCTAGCGCAGCCATACCTGTTCCATTTGCAATTCTGTCTTGAAGCGTGTCACCTTCCAAAGCACCTAAGCCAAAACCAGTAGCCATATTTCCTACAATATCATTTGCAGATGTCCTTATTGTTCCATTGGCAACATTTTTCTTAGCTAATTTTTGTATTTGATTAGTATATTTGGCTCTTTGTGCATCAGACAATTTTGATGCTATTCTACTGCTTTCTTTAGAAACTTTATTTGCAGTATTAATAGATTTAACAAAATCACCTGTTCTCCCAACAATACCAATAGGAGCAGCAAAAGAGCTTAGTTCTGCTATGGATTGATTGGCTTGTCTTGGCTTTTGGTACAAGTCTTGATATAGTTGATTACCTTGCAAAGCATTAGCTATATTTTCTACATAGTTAGCTTTGTATTGATTTTGTTCTGGAGTATTATTATAAGCGTTTACTGCATCAACTCCTAAGTTCCATAAATTCTGTGGCAATTCAACAGCACCTTTAACAGCTCCACCACCCATCGCAAGCCACGGTGATTTAGTTGCATTAGGATTTAATACATTAGAACCAAATTCTTTTACTGGCTGAACAACTAACGAGTTAATTGTGTCTCCGGCAAAACCAAGCGGGTCATTTGCAACAGTTTGTGCAAAACTTCCTACACCTTGTCCAATTGCAGTTGCTATATTGCCAAGTCCTTCTCCGATTGATACATTATTATTAACAGGAGCTTGCACAGTCTGTGGATATTTGGTTTTTGATGTTACTCTCGGTGTAACACTATTTGACTGTGCAGTCCTATTATTCATAAAATCATCAAGTGTTTGAATACTATTATTCCTAGTATTCTTAGCACTATTATTCATATAGTCATCTAAAGTAACAACCACTAATTATTCCCATCCTTGTTCTTTAGCATATTTAATAAAATCGCCACCATAAGTATTAATCATAAACTCTCTAGCTTTATCATATTGTTCTTGAGCTTGTTCTATAGCTGCTCTATCGTTACTATTTGCAAACCAACCATCTTTTTCTTTTGCTTTAGCTAAAGTATCAGCATATTTTTGAAACTGTCCTATGCTTTTATTCAATCCTTGTTGGTAATCATATTTTTGTTGAGCCACATTATTTCCTCTATCGTTACGACCCCTTGTTTCCCAATATTTCTTTCGTGCAGCAACTTCCTCACGTTTTATTGCTCTGTCTTGAGAATCTTTATTTACTTTATAATTGTAATCACGTTCATCTTTTTTTGTTTTATAGTTTCTTTCCCAATCTTGTTGCTCTTTTCGAAGCATTTGTTCGTACATCCATTGCTGTTGTCTTTGTGCCATTTGGTCTTCAAGACGTTTGTTAGTTACGTCTTGAGCAGCATAGCTATTTAAAAATGGTCTATTAGTATTTCCTGTTACTTGTTGATAATATCTATCAGCAGCAGCTTTCTGTGAACCATATTGAAAAGCAGCCTTAGCTATATCATCAATCCCACCTCCGGCAGCTCTTGATACCATGCCGGCTATCGCTGCTTGAGTTAATGGATGAGCCATTACTCTTTGACCTGTTCCGGCTAATTCTCCAAGTCTTGCCATAATGCTTTTTTTGTTTTCTTCTGCTCCAAGATTAAAAGTATTGCCCTGTTGAACAGGAGCAGCTCCTCCAGTAGTTATACCTTGCATTAAGTCTCCGTGTGCAAAGTCAGTGTTTGCATTATCTTGATAGCCGGCAGAAAAATCGCTAAGTCCATTTTTGATTTTGTCAATTAATAAACTTTTATTTTCTTCCGGTTGCATAAACTGTGGATTTTGTCTCTGTTGTTCATACCATTTTTGTGCTTCTATGTCTTCACTGCTTAATATTGGATTGCTTTCTTCGGCATAATTCGTAGGCATTGATACAGGAGAAGCTCCTCCAGTTACTCGTCCTAAAATATCTTTAACCAAAGCATCATTGTCTTGTGTTTGTGGTTGTTGCATATCTTGCAAGTTTTGTTGTCTTTGCTGTTCTAAACCTTGTCTTGTTTGGTCAACTTCATTTTCAGCAAATGCTTGTGATTCATTAGCAGCTTGCATAGATTTTTGCATCATCTCTTGGCTTCTATTAGGAACAAACATATTTTTAAGAGTTTGTCCTACTTGTAATGCAGCAGCTATTGGCTGTCCTCCCGGAACAAATGTTGCTACAGTTTTTGCTGTGTTTAAACCACCATTCACATAGTCTCCATTGGCAAAATCATTAGCAGCGCCTAAACCACTTAAAGCACCACCAACGGCAGTACTAGCATTACCAAGTTTTGACTTATCAGCAAAATAATTGCTCATTTGTTGTTTGTTTTTCAATCTTTGCATTAAATCTTTTGTTGTATCTAAAAATGCCATTATAAAGCTCCTATGCCTTGCTACTTGCATTTGTTGTTGTATTTTTACCTACTGCTGCTTGAAGAGCTGTGGAAACATCATTATTTGCTCCTGTATAGCCTGTAGTATACATATTCATTAAGTTGTTAATCATATTCCAAGTGTCATTTTGAGAATTAGCTAATAGGCTATTTGTATAATCTGCAGCTTGATTAGACAGATTATTGTACATATTAGTTGCCTGAGATGAACGAATCATGTTGTTATTTGCTAGTGGGTTAATAATATTGTTTTGCAGATTAGCTTGTTGTTGCTTATTAAACTGAGCTAATTTAGCTTGGTTTTGAACACTATCAAGACTTGGATGAAGATAGTCATTAAGCAGTCCTGATATATTTTGATTAACAAAATTATAAGCAGTTTCTCCGGCACTTCCTTTAACAAAGTTGTTATTAGTATTACCATTCTTGTCTGTAGTAGTTTGGTAATATGGATTTGTTGTATTTGTGTTTATAAAAGTTGGTGTGCTAGAAGATGAACTTGAAGTATTTGAACTAGATTTACCCATTATTTTCTCCTGTAGACATAAAGTCCTTTTTTAATTCTTTCAAAACCACATTCTCTAAGACATAATTGAGCTGTTCTCTGTTTGCATTCAGCATAGATATCACAAGTGTACCAACCTAAACTCATCCTTAAACATTCCATATTAAGTTTGTGATGATGTCTTCCTGAAAATGCCGTTATATATAATTTGTTGTTATGCTGATAAAAGTAGATACATCCTATTAGTTCTGCCTTGTTCCATTCATAGAAAGCAAAGAAATGAGTTGTTTTAAGAACAGTATCATAATCATCTACATCAATTTTGTCATTATATAAGTCAAACATCTCCTTACATTCTTGATAATTAAATAAATCATCATTGGGAGTTCTGACAATAATCATACTTGTTTAACCTTTATCTTGCTGAACTCTAAAGCTTTAAGTGCAAATGATTCTGATTTATTTGTTGTAAATATCTTCATTTCTAACGCTTTGAATGTTGATGATGGAAATTTTAATATCATATTTGTTGATGTGGCATATATCCAATTATTATCATATGTATAATTGCCATCGTAATAGGCTATAGCTTTTTGAGTCTTACCTTTTACTTCTTTCAATTTTACCGACTTTAAAGGATTGTAGTTTTTTACATACTGAACCCAAAAATGACATTTCTTATCGCTATCAAGTGTTGCTCTCGGAGGAAATTTTGTAATTTTTAAAGTGTTGTCTGAACCTAAATTAAATACAGTACATGTATAATAAGCTTCTATAAATTCGCCATCAAAATCTTCGCCAACATACTCTTCGTATACATGATTGCCACCTGAATACAATGTGCTGTTATAAACACATAAAGCATTTACATGTTGGCATTTCCTTTTTATCCATTCGTTTCTAATGTAATCATATATAAGAATGTATGAATAATCAGCTTCATCTGAAATTGGTATTAAGAACCAAACTTCGTTTCTGTCATATGTAACTACAGATAAAGCTCTTATTTTACTGACTTCGTTAGATTTAATCAGTAACAGTTCATCTTGTATATCATATGCTATATTATCGCCTAACGTTTTATCGCCATTTATAATTTGCTTAAACGAGAAAACACCTTTTTTTGTATCATCATAAAAATACAAGTCAGTACCATGAAATACTAAGGAATTATATCCGGCGCACCCTCCCGGAGATTCATATTCTTGTTTAAATCCTGTAGTAGAATCAACTGTTACTAATACTGAACTATCTTTATGGAACACTGCAAGACTTCCTAAATATGGATAAATTGCTGTAATTGGTTTAACAAATTCTATAAATCCGGCAGAAGTTATTGCCGATACATCTTGATATTGAAAATTACGGCAATCACCTTGCTGCGAATACCACAGAACCTTTCCGTTAAAAATCCATAGTCTACTGTCAAACGAAATCAAACCAAGTCCTGAAACAGTCCTACTTTCTGAATCAATCAAGTGAATATTGCTGCTAGATTCTACAATTAATCTTTCATGTGTTGACGTATTGCTGTAAATGTATTTAACATTTATGCCGTTGGAGAATACAAACATATCCAACCAACCTTGAGTAAAATCTGTTCCACAGGCATTTCCTGTTGGAGTAAGACCTGTTACAACAGTTGTAATTATTTTTGCAGACAAATTGAGAGAATAAAGTTTTCCTTGACTGCTTGATTCAGTATAAATAAAGAAATAATCTTCTCCATCTTGTGTTGTTTCAAACATGCCAATTACTTCTTCATTTGCCGGAATTAAATTGTGAACTATATTTTGATTATCAATATATCGTGTTACAGATTTGTTTCCGTTTGCAGTTCTAACTCCAACACCTGAATTAAGTTTTGTAAAAAATAATTCAACATTTTGACAATCGGAGCAAGTTATTTTGTCAGAAGAAAACATTGAGTCTTTTCTTCTAATGCCACCAAAATTGAAGTTTACAATAGATGCTGTAGTCGAACTCATTACCAAACAATCCTTCTATTTTGTAGCTTAGTATTACAGTATTTAAACAATACAGCAAGAGCATCTTCATATTGTTTCTTATAACCTGAATAATTTTCATCGTTTTCATCTGCTATTGCATACATCATAGCTAATGAAATAACACAATTTCTAAATAGTTTTTCATACTTTTCCGGAATATTTATGTAGTCATTTTCTTCTTTTAATTCATAAAGAAATTCATCTTCTTCGTTTAAACCATATGGAAGAAGTAAATAATCAATCATTAATGTTCCATCAGTATCAGGGGTAGGATATAGATATATATTATCTCCCTTTAAATAGAACATAGTAGGAGCTTCTACTTTATTTTCCAGCTCGTCTGGGTCATCAGCTATGTCCATAGCCATTCCATTAAACTTTACTCCGTATTTAACAACACTATTTTTTACACCTCTAGTAATAGTTCCATCAGGAACATTGTATTTATTTTTTCCTGCTTTTACTTTTACAACAGAAGTTTGCATTCTAAATGACCAAGGTTGATAGTTCCATAAGAATGATATAGCCTTGTTAATTGATATTTTTAATGCACTTTCCAAGTCTTCTGCTGACTCTGCATCCGAGTCAAACATAGACCATGGTTGTCCAGCACATTCATTGTATAAGTCAAGAAAATTAAGTGTCATTATACTTTCCTTGTTCTACCACTTCTGGGTTTTTTAAGAGTTTTCTTTTTACTGCCTTGTATGTATTCAATAATTTCATTAACTTTACAGTTCTGCATATCTCTAATACCTAGCTTTTCTGCAAGGAGAACTAAGTCACTCTTAGACATTTTTTTAAGTTCTTCTGTATCATCTACTCTGAATGAATCAACTTTTTTCTTCTTAGCTTCTTTTGCTTCTTTTTTAGCGTCAGCTTCTTGTTCTGCTATCTCATTTTGTTCAATTTGAGCCTTTACAGATGCTACTATTTGCTTAGTTTCTTCTTTGGATATAGTTTTACATTCCTTTTCTTGTAAACCAGCTTCTAAGAAAACATAATCATTACCTCTGTCATCTTTTTTAATTCTAATAGCTTCTTCATCCGGCAACGTAAATATATTGCCTGTTGGTTTGTACAAAAGTTTAATCATTGACAATTACTCCTTTAATTTAGTATATTAGTTGTGAGAAAGGTGTGTTAATATAATGCCAGACAATACTGATTGGAATTATATTCCAGACAATAGATATGTTAGAGAAGATGTAACCAGCAAATATACTACTACAGTACATTATGAAGATTTATCTAAAGATGAATTGATTGAAAGACTTGTAAGTTCTGAGAAGCAATGTGCAGAGTATGTAAGAAAGTATGCCGAAGCAAATAAAAAAATACGACATTTAGAATCTCTAGTTACAAAATTAGAAGATAGAAATTTATATTATAATATGGATGAAAGAGATAAGCGTGAAAAAGAACTTAATGAGTCTTTATCACAAGTGCAGTATGAGGTAAGTGTAAAAGACAAAGAAATAAATAGATTAAAAGCAAAAAACATATCATTAAACAATAGAATTAAACATATTACAGATTCAAATAACGATAATATAAACAAAGATAGTTCATATTCTAAGTATTTAGATTTTTGTTACAGAAATGGATATTGTCCAGATGAGTCAGAATTCTAAAATAGAGGGAGAATTGACTCCCTCTACTCTTTTTATACTATACTACGGGTTTTAAACCAGCACGTTTTGCTACTGCGTATATAGTACCTACGAATGTTGAAGCAAATGCTATACAAACAGAACCATCTCTGTTTTCAAATCTTGAAATATCTTCAAGAAGAATTGCATTTACTTTATTATTAGTCGGAGTGATTGTTAAATCTCCTAATATTCTGTTAGGATAATTGTCTCCAGCTTTAATTGTTACTGCGCCTGCTGTAGTAGGTTCAACAATGATAACAAGTGAATTGTTTTTATTATCCAATGCTTTATTAATTTTTATACCATTAGCAGCAGTAACAGTTGTCTTAGTAATTACAGCAACTTCTGCTGATTGAGTAGCTTCTTGAACAGGAAGCTGTACTGTTATTTCATCATATGCCATGATTTATTCTCCTATAATGTTTCTATTATAAAATTTGTAATATTTTATAACCTGTTTGTTATAAAAGGGAGTTAGTAAAGCCAACTCCCAAATGCTAGAGGAATGAACTAAGTTGTTATTGATAAAGGTGCAGCAATCTTAACAGTACCAAAGAAGTCTGCTCTAGGAGCTCCAACACCATATAAGCCGTAACCTTTGTATCTAGTGTTGAAGTTCTTTTCAGGCATATAAGACTTCATGTTTAAGTCTGCTGAAACACCACCAGCAAAAGTTTTACCTTTGATACCAAATAACGGATAGTAAATAGTACCGCCATTACCATCATCAACACCAGCTATGTTATTAGATACAACAATATCCCAACCAGCCAAGTGTCCGATAAAGCCTTTTGCTATTTTCTTATGTCCTGATTCAACATATTTGAGTTCATCCATTTTACCAAGATAGAATTGATATTCCGGAGGAACAACAGCAACCATTTGACCATCAACCCAAGAGTTGTGACCTAAACCATCACCTCTTTTGAATTTAGCTTGCATATAAGCTAAGATTTCTTTAGCAATATCTGCTGTAAGAGTGATTGCATCACCTGAGTCATCAACATAATAACCAGCTCTTGTATATAAGCCAGCGTATGCTTGGTCAACAAATGCTGCAAATTGTTTGATACCATCAGAAGAGTATTCTTTAGCTAAGTCTACTTTCTGCTTCATATCAGGAGCATTTTCAATTTGTTGCTTTTTGATTTCGTCAACTTCAAAGTGGAACGCTTTACCTTCTTGAATACGTATTTTAGTAGTTGAAGATGTTACAACTTCAGCATCCGGTAAATCTCCACCAGTATAGTCGAATAATTTTTGTAATACAGGCATGTGAACATCTACTTCGTCACCTACTTTAACATCTGATTTAAACTCTGTATGAGCTAATTGTCCTACAACTAATTCATCATAGAAGTATTTGTTAAAGGACTTATTAAAAGTACCTAATATTAATTGTTCTACTGACATTTTCTAATCTCCTTAAATATACTCGTTTAGTAATTTATCAAGTTCAGCATCAGAGATTGTATTTATATCTACATTCTTTGACCCTTTACCCGTTGGGGCAGAGCTTTGTCCAGTAATAGCTGCAAGCGCATCCGTAGCTTTCTTATTAGCTTCATCAGAAGCATTTCCTTTCTGGAATTCTGCTTGAAACACACTCTTTAAGTCTTTTACTGCCGTCATTAATGCTTCAGCATCTTCGTAAGTGAACTTATCACCAAACTTATGTAAAGCATTAACAAACAAATTCTTGAATGGCTCATAATTGAATAATTCATTGTTTGATTTTACAGACTTAGAGATAATATCCTCTATATTAGACATCTGCTGTGTCTGTGCTTGAGTCTGTTTTTCTGTCTCAAACTGACGTTTCATCCTATCAGCCTGTATTGCGATACGTTTATTTATTTCAGGAGCAAATTCTATTTCAATTTGCTGCATAATGTCTTCAGACGGATTGTTAGCATACTGATACAATAAACTTTGTACAGTTTGTCTAGTCTCATCATCCAAGTATCGCAAATACTTTGAATATTCTTTAGCTTCATATTGTGCAACTTGATAAGATTGTTGCATATCTAAAGCTGAGTCAAATCCTGCTTGTTGAGCGTTTTGCTCTTGTTGTTTGCTTATAGCATCCAACTGTTCTTTGTACTTGAGCAGCTCTGCTTTTTCCTTTTCCCAAGCACTCTTTTGGTTAAGCAAAGGTTCTAACTCTTTGTATGATTTAGCAAGATTTTCAATATTTATAGAACCATCTTCATTCTTAAACTTATCAGGGCAGTCAATACTGTTCTCCTTAGTTTCTGTTTGTACTGGTGGCTCTTGCTGTTTACCATCAGTAGGTTCTGTTGTTTCCGGTTCTGTTTCATCAGGCTCAGATAGTGCTTTATCTATTTGTTCTTCAAGACTAAGCTCTGAGTTGTCTGATGAAGTAGTAACCGTGTTGGTTGATACTTCATTTTCCATTTCTTACTCCTCTATTTTTTTGTCTAACTTTCTACGCTCAGTTATAAAGTTAGATTCCCATTTATCGGATTCGTTTATAAGAAGCAGCATACCTCTCAATATCTCAGGATTAAGATTAGTGCCTGATTGTTTAACAATAAAATCTAAGTATTCTGCTCTTAGTTTTGGATAGACTTCGTTGTCTATCAAATCATATCTACGCTTTAATTCATCTAAATTAGCCATTAGTCATTAAGTTCCTTCCCGGAATATGGCTCAGTTTCTCTGGAAGAGATTCTTCTGTTGGTTGCATTGGTTGAAGTTGTTCTGCTCCACCATCAGGCAATTTTTTACCTTGTTTAGCCATCTCTACACGTCTTTGCATCTCTTGTATTATAGGAGCTAGAGTTGGGTCATTCATTAGTGCCTGTTGCACTTCAGGGGAAAGGAATTGCTGTATATTTAAGAATCTTTCTGGGTTTTCTACTCCCTTTTGCTCCATAAACCAAGTAAAGACTTCTTCTAAGTTTATTTGTAAACCAGATTTAACAAACATTTGTATAGCTTGTGCAACCATATCAACATAATTGAATCTTTCGTTTGTAGCACTTCTATCAGCATATGTATATCTGTAATCAGCTTGTCTTACTTCATCATTAATGGTTACATTTTCAGGTTGATTATCATTGTTTACAAATACTGTTTCATCACCGAAAGTAAAGTTAGCTTTTAGCTTTGCAATGTTTTTAACGTCTGCTAAAATAAGATTTTGATTAATTACATCTAATAGCATTTTAAGACGTGTTAATTGACCTTCAACTTTAGTAGAAATCTCTGTTGCGGTGGTTCTATCATTTTCAGAAGCTCCTGCCATATTAGGGAATACTCCTGATATTTCAGACATCATATCATTCATAAAATCAATGTTATTCACGAACACGTTTTCATTGAATTCTATTGGTTTTACTACGCTGTCAGAATAGAGTTGTGGGTCATATTCTATTACTTTGCCCGGATACAAGTCTATATCATCAGGATTTTCACCAAAGAATCCTTTAGGAGATAGCACAGGAGGGTTTTCTGTTAAAGATTGCAAATCTGCTGTCCTTCTAAGCATATCCTCTTGTGTTTTTGCTATGTCTAATATTGAAAATAAAGGACTTATTCCACGTTTTGTATCTGGGTCAATAATATATGCGCCAAATGTAAACGGGTTAATTATAAAAGGATTCTTTTCAAACCTTACTAAATACTTTCCTGCAACTACTACAGCATACCAATTACGAAGAACTGTGCCATCAGGCATCATTAAGTCTCCCCAATGTTCAAGCATTTCTACAGTAGTACCATTTCTATGCTCATCTTTAAGAGTCATTTGGTCTTGTCCGGCAAGTTTACTATTCTCAGAACCTGACTTAATCATTTCTCTTAAATCATTAGCAACTTCTTTGGAAATTTCAAAATATTTATTGTTTATAATATCTTCTGGAGTTCTCCAAGTTCTGTTAATCTTAGGACAAGTCTCCCAATTTCTATCATATTGAGTTGTATCGAAAACAAAATTAGCTGGGTCAACAGGATAGATGTAAGGATTGTCAAAATCTACACGTTCATCTATATAAAACTTCTCTCCCCTTGTAACAGCAGCAGCAATCTTAGGAAGTTTAGCTGGGTCTGTAATACCATCGAAGAAACTAATAGGTCTGCGATACTCTTCAGAATGTTTTTTCCAAGTAGTAAATGAGATTAACTCTCCATAAATAAGAGATTTGTCTATAATCTCATCACAAGTTTTAGCATAGTTCATCTTTTCTAGGCAATCTACAAGCATAGTTTTTTGCTTATTAGAATTGTTATCTGCTTCAAGGTTTTCTCCTGATACATCAAACATTGAATTTGTATTAGCGTATACATTTTTCCATATAAATGCTTTAAGTATCTGAGAATACATAAACGCTTTGCACATTTTTAATTTGCTTTTCCAGCGTTTAGTTTTGTCTGCTTCTTCTTTAGCTACATTCTTAAAGTAAATCTCATCAGATAGCTTTCTAGCTTTTTCTAATTGAGAATAACGTGCAGTATCATAAGACTTAAAATCTTCAACTATTTTCTTAGCTAAAGAATCTTTATCGTCTTGACCTAACTTTTTAATCTTTTGTGTTTTTTCTACTATGTATTCCATTAAATCTTATTGTTATCGAAGCCTTCGATAATCATAACCTCTGGTTCTTTTTCATATAATTTGCCATTGTCATCTATGCCATAAGCAACTCTTAAACCTTTTTGAATTTTAGTAGTTCCTGACATAAGCATATCCACGTTATAAGCAGTTGCTCTAGCCTGTCCTTTAGATACATTACCCATAGCCAATTCAGAGCTGTATTGCGCAAGTAAACCTTGTATAATATCTGCACCTTTGTTAAACAAATCAATGCACATATTGTTAACTTGTAGCTTATCTTTTTCAGCCAATGAAGAAGCGTGGTCAATTGCTTTTTCTTGTATTAAATTTCTTTTAGCAACAAGACCTTCGTTGTACATTTTTTTCATTAGTGAAGACTTGTTCAAATCTACATCAGGAAGCGAAGCTAGAATGTAATCAAGTTCTTCATTACGAAGAAACATCATTCTAACTTTATCCCAATCTTTTGCCGTTGGTTTTCGTTTCCCGTTACTATTTTCTTTTTTTGCCATATTAATTTAAAGAAAAAGCAGGCTAATAGAGAGAAAGGTGAACCCAAGTAAAACACATGCCAATTAATCTAGGAGCGTTCAAGCCTGCTTGGTTATTATAGTTTCTTTGTTTCCGTAGAAGTCACAAGCTATTTGCTTTAATGTAACTTCTCCAGTCTTTTTATTAATCTTTTCTTGATTTAAACCATATCTCCATCCATAAGGAGCTCCTTTAGGAATGATTAAATCAGTACTCTTATATTCAATTTCATTTTTGTATTGTTCTCTGAGTTTATTAACTCCACCTTGTTTTACATATCTAACAGATTTATAGTTATCTGCTTTTCTGTATTCTACAAAGCAAGCAATCTCTTTTTCGCAATGAGGACATACTCCAAATTCAATACTTCTGTTGTAGAAACTGTTAGAGGGGAAGAGAAACCAAGTGACGTATGACTGAAACTTTGAATTACAATGCACTAACATATACAGCTCTCCCCTCTCTAAATTCGTCAGCTTCACTTTATTCAGTAACACATTAAAGGAATGTCCGAACCTATTTTTATTATTAAAGTTATTCTTGGATTGTGTAAATACTTATGTAACTATAAAGTAACATTAGTAATGTGTAAGTAAGTAATAACAAGAAAAAGGAGTTATAATGAATATGTAAAGTTAATCAAATGTTGAATTTGGGTTAAATGCTTCTCTGAAAAGGGAAGTATTTTTTTGTGCGTTGAAAAAGGGCGGAGATATTTGGGAGATAGTTCTCTCGTTGTTGTTTGCTCCCTACCCCCTCTCCCCCTGCTTGCTTCTTGCTGCTTCTCTTCGCTTCCTTCTTGCTACTTTCTTCTTACTTCACTCACTTCTTACTCTGCTTCTCGCTCACTTTGTTCTTTGTCATTTCTTATTCTTTGCAAGGTAGAAATGCTTTGTATTGAGAGTTTTTGTTTTTTAGGTATAAATACATGTCTAAGATAAAAAAGTCGATTCTGAGCGTTGTAGAAAAGGTGTGAATAAGTCTGACTTCTATCTTCATCCTCCTCTTTCCAACATAATAATATACTTAGAATTATCTCCAACAAACAAACAGAGCATAATTATGCCAAAACAGATAATATATCAAACTGATATAAATTCATATTATAAATCTAGAATAATTAAATGTAATTAGCTCTGGCTCATCTCCAAATGAAGCCAGAGCTTATATGTTTACTGGTTGAATATAGTATTACTTAAAGCGTAGCAGAAGCTACAGAAAGGAATTAATTATGAATTTAGAAAAACAACTATCTGCATTATATGCAGAACTTAGAGCTATTGAAGCTCAATTTGATGCGAAACCAAGCTATGAATTAAAACATAGACTTTGGGATAAACAAGCTGAAATAAGCAATTTTATTGGAAACAAAAATGTAGATGTTCCATTCTAGGAGCATCTACTTTTATCAGTATTACTTAAATTAAGAAAGGAATTAGAACTATGAAAAGAACAATTACTGAAAAAACAAACGAATCACTTAACAAAAGAAAGGAGCAAACTATGAATTACAACAAAATGAAGAAATCTCAATTAATTGAATTGCTTGAGAAGAAAGATGAAACGAAGCAAAAACAAGGTTTCAATGTATGGAATTACACTTTCAAGAATATAGTAGATAGCTATATTAAGAACGGTGAACAGAAGAATTTTAAATTCAACGTAAAGCGCATTTATGATAGTGAATTCATAAATGATAAAGGAGAGACTATAAAACTTGAAGGTGCTCAAAAAGTAATAGCTTGGTTGAATAAATTAGGAGCTTTGAAAGTAGTCAAATACTCTGAAACATTCACAGAAGATGGAAAAAGACTATACGAAGTAGAGATAAAAGACTTTAATATAAACGTAGAAAGAGAGGGAAGGAATGGTAAATACAAGCTATTTGCAAATTACTATGGAAACTTAAAATTAGCATCATAAAGGAAAAATAAATGAATAAAGAATTTTGAGAGAGTCAATTAAGGCTCTCTCTTTTAGTTACTACGTAGACACTACTACATAAATGTTATCACTCAAATTAGAAAGGAAATAGCGTATGAAGAATTTATTTACAATTATTAGACAACAGATTATTAAAAATGAAGTATTTGGAAATGATAGAAAGTTTAAGTTTACTAATAACTTCTATCCAGAAAAAGTCATAACTTATATGACAGCGCAAAAAGCATTTAAAGTAGTAAATGTAAGTAAATATCCAGTTGATAATGGTTATCAATTTACTATTGAGTATAAAGATGTATGTACTTCTTGTGACTTCTTAGACAGAGCTTACGAAGCATTAAAAGCAAAAGAAGAATACAAAAGAAGAAAAGGATATACGGGTGAATATGCAAATGAATCAGTAGTAAATAAGTTTGGACATATAAATGATGAATATAGAGATGAATTAACTTGTAAGAACTATAACAAAGATTTATATGAACATCTTGAAAAAGCTGATAGCTGTACATTCGATTTATTCTTACAAAGCATTGGTTTTAATACATTTGAAGAATATTTAGCTTTCGTAGAAAAATATCCATTAGAAGATAAGGATATAGACGAAAGATATAGAGAATTCTTAAATAGAGATATTGAAAGCAGAGAATATGCAGAAGACTATCTCTACTAAATAGATATAAGGGAATTACTAATATGTAGTTCCCTTTTGTTTACTCTCTTTGTCTTTATAACCAGAAACTATAACTTAAACAAAGATGTTTGTCACAAAACAATAAGATATTTTAAGTAACAAATTGTAAAAGGAGATAAAAATGTTCAACAAAATACATCAAAAGACAATAAATATCAAAGAAGAACTTAAAAGAATAAAAAAACTAACAACAAACAAAAGAATACAAAATATTGTAAACGCAATATTTAAAGAATATCAAGAAGAACTAAAAACTTTAAAAACAAAAGAAGATTTAACAATGTATACAGAATATTTAATCGAAGTAATAATGCGAAACAGAGTACTTGCAGAAAAGGAATTCTGCAAAACAAAAGAATTAACAAAATACAAAACAGATTATATAAAAATAAAAAACACGTTTAAAAGTTTAATTGGATTAATAACAGGAGAAATACAATGACAAGACTAATATGTGAATTTGGTAAGCGTACACTTATCATTAATGAAAAACAATATGTAATTGAACATGAAGTAGCAAAATACTTAGTTCATAATGTACCGGATTTAAAAGTGATATACAAATTCAATTAGAAAGGAAAATATGAATAACTTTGAAAAAATAAAACAAATGGATATAAATGAATTTGCTAATTATATACGTTCCGAATGTGTACACTCACTAATTCATGGTGTGGCTTTAGATACTAACACAATCAAGGAATGGTTACAACAAGAAAGTGAGGAATAATATGTCAGCACAACTAGAATACAACTTATATAACAACAATAGAACAATAGATGAATTTATGAGGAATGAAGTATTTCCTCTAACAACAGGGAATGTAGCAATATTTAATATGTGCTTAACAAATGGAACAATGGGAAGAACTGACCAATTAAAGTTAAGAGAATTATATCCAGGATTATTTGATGCAGTAGAGAAGTTCTTAAATCAAAAGAAAAGAGGAAATCTATTTATATATGAGGAAGCAGGAAAGCCAAAAGTAGTAAACTTCTTCATACACGATGACCCAGAAGATTTGAATGGGAATTACGGATTAAGACAAAGTGCATTAAAGAGTATGTACGGATATATAAGAAGTGACAAAATACCAAGCAAAACATTTGTATGGATTTACGATGAACAATCAAATCATAAAAAGATGATAGAAAACTCAATCAGATATAGATTGGGTTGGGCATATAAATTTGTAGCACTAAGAAAAGAACCAGAAGAAAGGAATTAATTATGAATAGAGCTCTATTATATATATTGAACAAGATAGTACAAGACAAAACAAAGAAAGGCAGGTCAATTATGACTACAGAACAAACAACAGCAGCAACAGCTCAAAACAACAACAATGGTAAGAAATTTGATGTATTCAAATATGCTTACGGACAAATTTACTCTGGTTACTTAAAATCTGGTAAAGCAGAGAAATTTGTAATCACAAACATTCACGTTAGAGAATGGAAAGGTATTCTTAATTACTTCAAACGTAATGAATACATTGTAGACTTTATGCTTGGAGATACAATAGAAACTGCTTGTGACTTAGGTATTGTTGGATTTAACGAAGGTAACATTCCTTATGTTAAATATGCCGAAGGTGTTCGCAAGAACGTAGAAAAAGAAATGGCAGAAGGACTAAATGCTGAAGAAGTAAAAGAAGCAGCATAAGTAGAATAAGACAATAAAAAAAAAGAGGAACTCTCATTAATGTGGGAGTTCTTCTTTTTATGCAAAGGAGAAATATATGCCTTCAAGAAGAAAACGTTGTTCAGTATGTGGACAATTACATAATATGGAAGATTTAAGAAAATTTAAAACGTCAGAAGCATTAGTGTGTACTGACTGTATTAATAACAGTAATGGTGAAATGGTTGAATGTGATGAATGTCACTTAGTTCACGTAAAATATGAACACTTTGAGAATGATGAAGTATCAAACAGAACAGATACAACTGAAATAAATGGAAAGAATGTGTGCGACTCTTGCAGAGATAGATTATATATACAATGCGAAAGTTGCGGACTATGGATAAGAAAAAGTGACATCTTGCAAATACAAGATTATTTAGTATGCCACGATTGCGCAGAAAATGAATTTGTTGAATGTGATACCTGTGGTGCAAGAGTTCCATCATTCACATTAGAAAATGTTAATCATGGAGAACAAAGGGTATGCTCAAGTTGTGCACGCAGTTTTCCAAGATGTGCAGATTGTGGTGAATTAATCGGAGATTCGCTAAGAAGAGAAAGAATAGGAAGATATAACAGCACAGACTATGTATGTGATGTATGCGCTGAAAATTACACAGAATGTGAAGATTGTCACAGATTAATTAATGGAGAAGTATATCACGATGAAGATGAAGGTTATGCACAATGCGAAAATTGTCATAATTCAGGAGGAGCAAGTGTAATACATGGTTATCATTGCGGAGAAGAATTTGTTAAAAGGATGACAAATGATGATGACATCAACGAAAAATTATTCTTTGGGTTAGAGCTGGAAGTTGCAGGAAACCAGAATTATGCAAAGAAGTTTTTAAAATTATTTGAACCTCAAACAATACAGTTAATGAGAGACAGCTCTGTAGCAGGATTTGAAATAATAACAATGCCAATGACATACAAATTCTTAATGAGAAACTTTATTCCTCAATTAAAGAAAGGGTTGGCATTTTTAATTGAAAAAGATTTTAAAGGTCATAACGCAGGAGGACTGCATATACACGTTTCAGAAGATGCAATAACTAAATGTCAAGCAGCACAACTAGGAGAAATACTATACGGAAACAATAATGATAAAACTACTTGGCAAAGAATATCACAAAGAAAAACTGAAAATTTACATTGGTGCAGTTTAAGCGGAAATAGAAAATTTTATGACATAACTGATGATACGGCAGAAAAACCAGCAGTATGTAATTCAAGACATACTGCATTAAATCATGACTCAATAAGAACTCATACTTACGAGTTCAGAATATTCAACAGTTCATTAAGAATAGACAGAATATTGAAGAATATTGAATGTGTAGTTGCTCTATTAGACTACACAAAGAAGTATGCGTACAAAGACAGACCAGTATGTCATACAACAGACTTTTTAAAATACGTAACAGACAGAAGAATATTTTACCCAAACTTAAATGCTTTCTTGGAAGAAAACAGAATAGTTGAACAACATATGGAAAAAGATTTTTCTGGAGAAGACACAGCAAATGAAATGGAGGTAGCATAATGTGCATTGCAATAGTAAAAACAAAAGATGCTAAAATACCTGACGAATATTTAGAAGAATCTTTTGAACACAACAGAGATGGTGCAGGGTTAGCTTACGCAAGTAATGGCAAATTATATACAATAAAAGGAATATTTGACAAAAAAGAGTTTATTAAAGCCGTAAGAAAAGCAGAGAAACTTGCAGAGGGAGCGATGTTAATACATTGCAGAATAGGAACGCATGGTTTAAAGGATAAGAACAACTGTCATCCTCACGTCATAAGTAGCAAATGCGTACTGATACATAATGGAATACTTAGAATAGATATGCCATACAACAGTAAAGACTCAGATACTATTTGGTTTATAAGAAAGTATTTAAAACCATTATCAAGAGATTTTATGAAAGATGATGCAATATGCGAACTGATAGAAATGGCAATAGGGAGCAATAATAAGTTTGCACTGCTTAATAACAAAGGAGAATACAGAATTCTTAATGAAAAAGCAGGGAATTGGGAAAATGGAGTTTGGTATTCAAACTACAGTTATAAACCACCTGTAACATTTACAACTAAAAACTACAGCAAATGGAAAGATTTACCATTGTTTAGAAGAAACAAACTTGATGTAGATGATGAAAAACTTGCTGAAAAAATAACAACATTAAGTAATCAAGAAATAATTAGTTTAGGAGAATATCCAGTATATGACATCTTAACAGGAAAACTTATACCTGAGTCTGATGCGACATTGGAAGATGCTGACAGATATAGATACCTTGATGATGTTAGTACAGCAGGATATGAAGCATATCTGCATGAAATAGAACTAAGAGGATTAATGAATGAAGCATTAGGACAAGATGAGGATTTGAAAAATGCAGGATAAAAAATTAGGTATAGCTCTTACAAAATGTTACTTCTGTGGCAAAGATGACAAAATTATTATGAATACAAGGCTTACTGAATATTTCGCACAAAAAGTAGAAGAAATGAATGGAAAAGTGATAGATAAAGAGCCTTGTGATGAATGCAAAAAACTAATGAAAATGGGAGTAATGCTAATAAGCGTAAGAGATGATGACCCAGAATATAGAACTGGGAGTATAGCAGTAATAAAAGATGAAGCAATAAAGAAAATATTCCCAAAAGAACAGGCAGAAACACTATTAAGGATGCGTTGTGGTTTTATAGCAGACTCTCTATGGGATGCAATAGGAATACCAAGAGAAAATATAGATAATAGGTAATGCGTATGAAATATAACGCTAAGAATATGTGGAAGTCTTGTCTAAAGAAAGTAGCTTTTAAAAGTTATGATAAGGCTCTAAAAAGAGCACAGAAGTATAACCAAAGAGTTTACTTCTGTATGCTATGTGGAAGATACCATTTAACAAAAAAGGAAAAAATATGATAACGCTTGAAGATTTACTTAAAAAATACAAATTTGCACCAAAAGGAAAACAATTATTTAGAAAGAAAAGAATATGGGTTGATGATTTGCCTGATGATATGACAAATGCTGGGCATAAAGCATATAGCAAATTAGTAAATTTTGTATATGACTTAGGTAAGCTAACAAACGAAGAATGTGCAGCTCATAGAATGGTTGATATATTAGACCAAATAACAACAGAACAATATTGAGGTGAATAATGATAGTAGATACCGGATATATAAATGATAACGGAAAGTATGTTGAAGAATTGACATACTTTTTCTTTGACGAATTAACAGAAAAAGAAAAACAGGAGATATTGAAAAATGAATACGAACAATCAAACGCTGAATATGACAGTGCAGCTTAATAAATCTCAGTTTGATTCATTGAAGTTCTACACAGGGATAAATGCTGATAGATACATAGCAACAAAAGAAGATGCAATCGAGTATTTATCAGCATTTTTATCCAAATACGAACTTGATTATTTGAAGTCAAATAATTGTAACTATAGCGTAACATTTGAATTAGAAAAGATTAACAAGGACATGATACAAAAGGTAAAATAGATACAGAGGGTTAATATGTTTGAAAGGTTGATAGAAATTATAATACAGTTCTTTAGAAGTTTTACAAAAGAACTTGAAAGAGCATATTACGAAACATATGGAGATAGAGCTTCAAATAGTGGTCAAGATTTATCATATAGATTTTTTGACGAAGTTTGCAGAAGAAGATTTATAAACAAAGATAAATACATCAAGAATACAGCTATTTATATATGTAAAAAAACATTACAAGAGAAAGGTTTTATTATGCCACAAGGACAAGCAATAGCAATAGCAGAAGCCATGTTTATAAATGATGCAAATAATGGAAAGATAGATTTTTTAAACAATGTAATAAATGAGGAATGAATTATGGAAAGAACTATTGATTACAGCAAATTTAGATTTCTTGGTTTAAACAGAAAGCTAAATAGAAGATGTATTAATGCTTTAAAAGCAAGTATTGCAAAGAATGGATATATTGGTAGTCCAATATTAGTAAATGATAGTTACGAAATCTTAGACGGACAACATAGATTTGTAGCTTTGAAAGAATCGGGTATGGAAATTCCATATGAAGTAATAGAAAGTAACTACGATACAATAATAGATTTGAATACTACTCAACATAACTGGGGAATAGAAGATTATATTAACTTCTATTGTGAAAAAGACCATAATCAACATTATGTAAGACTTAAAAGATTATGTGATGAATTAAACACATCTCCAACAAACATTTTGACAATGGCTTATAGACGAAAACCTACAGGACAAGAATTTGTAAATATTAAAAAAGGTAGTTTAAGACTTACGTTAGATGACGAATTAAGAGCTAAAAATTTCTATGATGTATACACACAAATAGCAAAATTATTAAGAATGAAACCCACAGGCAGATTATGTAGCGCATTAGTTGAGCTTTCTTGTAAGCCTAAATTCAGATGGAAAATATTAGTTGAAAAAGCAAGTAAATATCCAACAATGGCATATAATTGCAGAACTGTAGATGAGTTTATAGTTATGCTTAGAGATTTATACAACTATAAATCAAAGAAAGAAGAAAACAGAATATAAGGAGAAATTATGAGTAAATTTGAAGAATTATTGGCTATTGATGTAAGCGAAAAAATAGAAAAAAGAACAGATAGCGGAACAGAATTGAGTTATCTTTCTTGGTGTTACGCTTGGTCTGAATTTAAAAAAGCATATCCTGATGCAAAATATGAAATAAAAAAATTTAAAACATTTGCAGATGATGAAAAAGGAATGAAGTTAGTTCCATATATGTATGATGAGAATACTGGATATATGGTTAACACAAGTATTACGGCAGGAGAACAAACTTATGAGATGTGGCTTCCTGTTATGAATGGAGCTAACAAAGCAATGAAAAGTACTCCTTATACATATATGACTAAAAAAGGAGAAAAAACAGTAGAAGCTGCAACTATGTTTGATGTAAATAAAGCTATTATGCGTTGCTTAGTAAAGAATATGGCTATGTTTGGTTTAGGTTTATACATCTATGCAGGAGAAGATTTACCTGACAAAATTACCACAACATCAGAAACTTCAGAACAGAAATCATTATCCATATCAGAACAAATATTAGCTTGTACTACAGAGGATGAGTTAGAAGCTGTTTATAAAGCTAATAAAAAGAAAATTATAGATAATGATAATTTACTAAGCTTAGCAACAGAACAAGGTAAGAAACTAAGAGGAATAGTCGCATGAAGATATATGAAGACATAAAGCAAGGAACTGAAGAATGGTTTGAAGTAAAAAAAGGTAAACTAACAGCAAGTCATGCAACAGCTATTATGGCAAATGGTAAAGGTCTAAAAAGTCTTGTTGAAGAAATTATTACTGATTTATACTCTTCTGACAATTATCCGGAGTTCACGAACAGACTTGATAATAGACATATTACAAGAGGAAATGAGTTTGAATCAAAAGCTAGAACTATATATGAACTTGAGACTGGGAATAAAGTAAAACAAATAGGTTTTGTTGAACTTGATGAATATGTAGGAGCTTCTCCAGATGGCTTAGTTGGTGACGATGGTTTATTGGAAATTAAGAATCCAGCTAACAAAGAATTTATGAGATTGGCTTTAACAGGAAAGATAGACTCAAATCACTTAAATCAAATGCAAATGCAGATGTATGTAACAGGTAGAGAGTGGTGTCATTATTTTGTATTCAATCCAAACTATGAGCCTTGCTTTATTTTAAAAAAAGTAAAAGCTGATAAAAACGAATTTATAAGATTAGCTCAAGGTTTAGAAGCAGGAAAGAAAATGATTAAAGAGATTAGAAGTTTTACAGACGATGTATTTACAAGACAAGAAAGGAATGAAAATGAACAGTAACAAATTTGAATTAATCGGAAATGTAAACTATTTGGACATTAAAGTATCTGAGAAAAAAGGAAGTTTTATTACAAAAGCCTTATTGGGTATTTATCTTAGAAAAGACAAAGATGGTAAAGCTCAATATGATTCCGTTGAGTTAACAATGTTTGGAGACATTGCTGAGGAATTTGGAGAAGACATCAAAGAGAAAGATGCCGTATATGTTGATGGTCGTATAAGTATTAACAAGTACACTAATAAAGATGGTAAAGAAGTTAAGACTTATCAATTCGTAGTTAATTCTTTCAAAAAAGTAACTTTTGATAAAGATAAGAAAGAATTTGTTGCGGAGTCTGATTCTTTACCTTGGGATAACAAGTAATGGCTACCAAACTTACTAGACGGGAACTCACAATAGTTATGAGAGCAGCTTTCACTGATGCTGATACAGCTAATCAGTTAGGGCTCTCTCCTCTAACTGTGAGGTTATATTGGACAAAGATATTTGCAAAACTTAATGCAAGGAATAAAGCTCACGCTGCATTGATAGCTTTAAGATTAGATTTAATAAGTAAGTATCATTTTATTGTATAGAGGTGGAGATGGTTGAATTTAGAGCAGAAGATGCATGTAGTTATGGTGACAGAGAAGCTATAATGATTAGCTATTTTAGGTATTGGATAACAAAAAATAGAAGTAATGGAAAACATTTTTATGATGGTCACTATTGGACATATAACTCAATAATGGCATTAAGTAGAATAATGCCGTATTGGTCAGTAAAACAAATACGCAACACACTTGATTCATTAATAAAAAAAGGTGTTTTAATAGAGGGTAATTATAACAAAGCCGGATATGACAGAACAAAATGGTATGCTTTTAGTGATGAAGCATTGTTTTTAGACATTTGCCAAAATGGGCAAATGGATTTGCCCAAATCAACAAATGGAATTGCCCAAATGGGCAAACCTATACCAATTAGTATACCAATTAGTAAACCTATTAGTAATAATATTAACGATACAGAAAATGAAAATATTGTAGATAATGCCACTAATGCATATGAAGACGGATTTGAAAAATTCTGGAATAAATATCCAAAACATATAGCTAAGCAAACAGCAAAAAGAGCATATATATCGGCACTAAAAAATAAAAAAACTACTCATGATGAAATTATGAAAGGGTTAGATAATTATTTGGCGCAAATTAAACATGATAAAACTGAATTACAGTTTATAAAATATCCTTCAACTTGGCTTAATGGTGGTTGTTGGGAAGATGAATACGAATATAAAAAGAAACCAAAGGGAAGTCTTTTATGTTAGGAGAAAGAGATGAATTATAGACAAAAATTACAAATGTTAGGTATAACTCTTGAACATTCCGGCAAACAATTATGTCCTCAATGTTCAGCTACAAGACATGATAAAAATGATAAGTGTTTATCAGTAACGTATGATAAAGATTTAGTTCTATATAATTGCCATCATTGTGGTTGGAGCGGAGCTGTTCCATACAATCTTTATCATAGTGATGAAAGAGTAAAGACATATACAAGACCAAAAGAACCAAACAAATCAGACAATGACTTATGGCTTATATCATATTTTAACCAAAGAAAGATTTCTAAAAGTACTCTTGATAAATACAGCATTTCTATAAATGAAAATAATGAGATTCAAATTCCATATTATAAAAATGGCGAGCTAGTTAATGTTAAATATCGTACTAATTTACCTGACGGCAAAAAAACATTTAGACAAGAGAAAGATGCTGAAAAAACTTTCTTCGGAATGGACTTGGTTGATAAAACAAAACCATTAATAATTGTTGAAGGCGAAATGGATGTGCTTGCGCTAGCTGAACAAGGGATATATGCTGTGTCAGTTCCTCAAGGCGGCAGTGATACAAAATTAGAATGTATAGAGAACTGTTATGACTTTGTGTCATCTTTTGATGACTACATAATAGCAGTTGATAACGATACAACTGGAGATAAATTAAAAGGAAATCTCATAGCAAGATTAGGTGAAGAAAATTGTAAAATTGTACTTTGGGGAAGATATAAAGATGCAAATGAAGCATTGATAGGTGGTGAAAATTTGATTGAATTTATAGATGGCGCAAAAGAGATAAACCCAAGCGGAATTTTATCTTTTAATAATGAATTTGATAATATTTATAAAGGAATATTTGAAGATGACAAAGAATATTTTTTAACTGGTTGGAAGTCTTTAGATAAGATTATAAAAATTAGACTTGGCTATCTTATGATTGTAACTGGTTATCCGTCAAGAGGCAAATCTACGTTTGTAAATAACCTTCTCATTAATTTAACTAAGCAATATGGGTTTAAGCATCTTATAGCTTCGTTTGAAAGTACAGTGGAAAATTCATATATAGAAATTTTAGAAATGTATAAGCAAAAACCTCTGTCAATAATTAAGCTAAAAAGAGAAGAAGTATTTGATAGTTTTGATTATATTTCAGAACATTTCATAAGATTTGACACAAATAGAATGTGGACTATAGATGAAATAATTGAAAAAACAGAAATAATGGTTAAGAAGCATGGTATTAAAACTCTTGTTATTGACCCATATAACAGGCTTAAAAATGAATTTAAAGATAGAGAAGATAGATATGTAGGGCAAATTCTTTCTAAATTATGTATGCTCTGCAAGAAACTTGGAATACTAATAATATTTGTAGCTCATCCTAAAAAACCGGATGATGATGAATTGCCTAATATGTATTCAATATCGGGCAGTGGTGATTGGTATAATATGGCAGATTATGGAATCGTTGTTCATAGGGAACGAGATGAAATTAGTGGCGAATTATTAAACGAACCACAAATTGCTGTAGGTAAAGTCAAAAACTTTTCTCTTGGAAATCCTGCTGGGGGAATTGTAAGACTAAAATATAACAAAGACAAAAGAATATTGGAGGACTAATGATAGTAACAATTAAAAAGAAATCAGGTATTCCTCTTGTAGTAGATACGAATAAAATTAAGAACTTCAAAGAAAGCGGAAAAGGATATGATATAACATTTGGACAAGATACATATTACTTTTCAATAGAAGAAACAACATATTTAATAGACCAACTTTTCAATTAATTCAACATTTGCATTAACTCTACCAACAAAAGGAGAGGATATGCAAACATTAACATTCACTATACCAATAAAACCTGTAACAAAGAAAAATCACAGTAATATAGTAACTTTAAAGACTGGGAGAACAATATTATTACCTAGCAAAGCATATATAGCTTTTGAAAAGGAAGTATGTAAATTTGTTAAAGTAGAATTTGGGAATAAGTTTACTCCAATCGACTTTCCAGTAAATATTCAAGCTATTTATTATCAAGACTCTAACAGAAGAGCTGACTTGTGTAATTATCACGCAGCTCTTCATGATGCTTTGGTTAAGGCAAAGTTACTATTAGACGATAACTTCAAAATAATAGTTTCTACTGATGGTTCAAGAGTATTGGTGGATAAAAACAACCCACGTGTAGAAGTAATGATAACAAAATTGGAGGAGAACTAATGAAAGAATGGACTGGTGCATATGTTTGTCACGTATGTAGGAAATGTAAGTGTGCTTTTGTAGCAGAAGATTATACAAATGCAAAGGATATTCCACCTCAGTGGAGATATTGTCCTAATTGTGCGCAAGAAGTTGGAATTGATTATGACAAACAAACGCCAAGAACAAATAGAACACCAGAAGAAAATGAAAGATATAAAAAATTGGCAGAAGTGGGAAGTAAGAATCTTAAAAAATTCAAAGGTACAAAAGCGATTTAAAGCATGTTTAATAATGAACTAATACAAATTATCATCTTTAAAATTTTACAAGGCTTAAAAACGATTAAAAACATGAAAGGAGAGTGTATAGTGTTTAAATTTTTAAAAAACTTATTCAAAAGTAAAAATCATATATATGTTGATGGAATGGAAATAATAGTAGATAAGAAAAAGGGAAAAATGAAAATCTTGACAGATTCTTATTTAACTGAACATCAAATAAAAAAACTATTTGAAAAATATGTGTTAGGAGAAAATTGATGGCAACATACGAATTTTTTACATCTTGTCTAAATACTGCCAAAGAAAAATTTAAAGAACTTGTAGATACTCCAAGAGCAAGAGGTGGAAATTTAGCAGATGAGATAAAGGAATTGTTAGAGAAGATTAGAATTGCTTATAGCTATGACGAGATTACTGAAGAACAAGCTATTTATCTTACAAATGAATTCAAGAAAATAGACTTTAATAAACTCGCTCAAACTAGAGCTGCAAACAAGGAAAGGGAAAAGTATAATGTTGGACACAAATTTAATCATTAATGTTATGTTAGGTATTTTTGCTTACAAAAGCGTAGGAGCTCTTATTGAGTTTGCTTGTTTAAAATTATTAGCAGCTTTATTAGGTAAGCAAATATCAGGAAGAACAAGACAGCAAAGAATTGACAGAGCAATTAAACTTGCTGATGAAGAATTAAAAAAGACAGAGCTCAACTAAGGAGTTCTGTCTATGAAGGAAGTGTTTGTAAGTACGGAAGAGCTTGCTAAGATTACTGGAGTTCACTCCTCTACTCTTAGAACTTATTTGGGGAATTATAGATTTTCTAAGTTTATAACTAAGACAAAACTTGGAGACAGAATAAAGATAGCAATTATCTTAAATAAACAATGCGCTTATAGATTGTGCGATTTCTTTAGAGAACATAAAAAAGAATATGCAATAGAAAATCTAGAAAAATATTTTGAGGATATAAAAAATGGGAACAAATAATTTTGATATGTTTAACTTCTTAAAAAGTTTTGCTGCAAACGTAGAAACTAAACAAGAAGTTACTGAAAAGTATATAAAGGGAATTATTAATAAGGAAGAATTTATAAGGAGAATGAAAAATGCCAAATAAATACATAAATATACAATATCCAGTATTAAATCATGAAGAATCTATAGCCAATATAGTATTGGAAGTATGTGAGATAAATGAAAACAATTCAAATATTACTATTAAAAACGTATTAGATGTTCATAGAAACAATTTGTTTTTAGTTATTTTAAATGAAACTAATAGGGTATCTCTTTTGACAGTAAAAGCAGGAGACGCTTATCCAAATTCTATGCTAGGAGATACAATTATCGAGTTAAGTACAGGTTTTTCTGCGATAAACTTAGCAGATTTACCAAGATTTGTTAAAGCCGATAGCTCGGTAGACATAGAGTTTAATTCTGATTTTAAAGGTAAAGTTTTTGCTATTGGAAAATACAAATTTAAAGAAAATGAAAGAGTAGATTGGTAGATGAACAAAATACAAGATATATACAAGTGCTTATATTTTACTCCAAATGGTAATCTAAATAAGACTTGTATGGGTAAGAAGAGATGCTGTGTGTTCTATGAAATAATATGTCCTGATTATTACAAAGTAGATACAAGCTATAAAATCAGACAAATAGGGATAAGAGGAGATTAACAATGTTTATAAGATTCAATATAGACTTAGAGCCTTATTCTACTACAGAACTGGAAAAGTATATAGAAGCAAAACTGCCTGAACAACTTAATGAAGCATTGTTTCAGGATAAAGCTTATTTAGACAAAGTTATTAAAGATTGCGTCAAAGGACAGATTAAATCTTGTATAACTGAGCTTTTGCAAGGTAAAGATTTTAAAAACTTTCTAAGAGACAAAATAGCCGACAAAATAGGAATGAATGAACTATTGGAGGACTAAATGAACGAAGTAGAAAAGATGTATAGAAATGCACACGTATATCCAAAAGTTTACCGAGATATAACAAAAGAAACCTTTGAAGACAAAAAATTTAATATGGTTGATATGTGTAAGGAAGCATTCACCGCAGAGAAACAGATTGAGATATGTAAGTTTTTATTAAAAGTAGAACATAGTATATCCTATTATTTTTATGAAAACCGATATGGTTTTGTTATTGATGATAAACAAGATGATTGCATTGAAGCTGAAAAATTTGAAACAGCATTAGCTATGATAGTAAATGACCTTTGGCAAGACCTAACAGAAGAAGAACGTAAGCAGATAAAGGGGATATTGGAATGAGCCGACATCCTGATATAACAATAACTGACGATATTGAAAAGTTTTTATTTGATATTGAATATAAAATTTGGAAGTTTTTTCACATAAAAATACCTAGTTGTGGACATTATGAAAGATATGAACAATGTTGTAATGATTTTAGAGAAGTCTATAATTATTGTGATTATATGTGTTTTTACGGAGTATCAGGATGTAAACGACTATTATTATCAAATGTATTTTTTCATACAGTAAGGTTGATAAATAGAATAATTAATAAATTAAGAGGTGATTTATGAATAACTTTCAAAAAATAAAATCAATGGATATAGATGAAATGGCGGAGTCTTTGGCTAATTCAAATTGCGAGTGGTGCATTTATAACCCTAAAATATATGATGGTTCTTGTATTACAGAAGATAGAGACTGTAAAGTAGGCATCAAGCAATGGTTAGAATCGGAATTGGAGGTAAGGGAATGAACCAAGACGAATTAATAAAAAACTTAGGTGGTGAACACGAAACAATGGTAGCAGCTTGTAAATTATTTGCAAGAATTTTAAGTAAAGTTGCAGAAAAATCAAATGCTACAGAAATAAATTTTAAGGTAGGTGAAGTAACAGATAATGAAACTGGTAAGAGTTTAGGTAAAATACAAGTTTTATGGAATAAGTTAGAGGAGGTAAATAAATGACAGAAGAAATAATATTTTTAGACACAACTAAAAACATTGAACTATATTCAGATGGAACTACTAATATTTCAAGAGAAAAATATGACACTTTAACAAATAAATTTTTTAACTCTGAAACAGACAAAACACACTTATACAAGCAACTCAAACAAGCAGAAAACACGGTTAACAAATGTCATAAATATCAAGCAGAATTGGAAGATAAAATTGATAGCTTAGAACAGGACAGTAAGCAATTGACACAATGGCTTGATGAAGCAAGAAATAACGCTGATTTTTGGTGTAATAAATGCACAAGCAAAGAGCAAGAAAACAAAGAGCAGAAAGCGCAAGTAGATTATTTGAGCAAAAGAGAAACTGAACTTATAAGCGAAATAACTGACATTGTTGCTGATAATAAAAGCTTTAATGAAGTATTGATAGATTTTAGTAAAAGAATGGTAAACCAAAGAGAGAATTACTATAAAGAATACAATAAATATCGCGCTGCATTGGAAGAAATAAAAGATTATGCTGATGCATTATATAATGAGCCCTTGATTGATGGTTCAAAAATAAGATTGCATAGCGGAATGTATAGAATTAAAACTAAGATAAACAAGGTGTTAGGAAAAGATAATGAATAGAACATGCGCTGACTGTACTAAACACAGATGTACTAATATATGCTTTGTGGCTAAATATGGTTGCGATGGATATTGTGAATTTCTTGGAGTACATAGGCAATGTGATAAGCGCAAATGCAAACAGTTTATATTAGATAAGGTTTTTAATATTAAGGAGAACTAGATATGGATGCAAAAGATTTAAAAGAAAAATTAATTGAAGTAAATAGGTTAATCTATCAAGTGCAAGTAGGCAATATAGCTCAGTCAAAAGCATTTGAAGAAATACATAGAATTATAGAGGAGAATGATTAGTGGATTACGAAGAATTAATTAACAAAGACTGTACAATAATTCCTTTTGAAAATCTTAAAGGAACTATCATAGCAATATTTATTACAAAAAAAGGTGTGGAGTATCAAGTTAGATACTATGCAGATTTTGAACAAAAGACAGAATACTTTTTTGATTGGGAGATAAATATAAATGAGTGAAGGAATAAAATTTGATAACAATAAGCCAAGATTGGCTGAGATGATAGTTGATTTTGCTCCGGAACTTGAAGAACTTTGTAAAGTTTGGGAGTTTGGAGCAAATAAATATGGCAAAAGTAATTGGAAACAACTAGAATGTGCTGAAATAAGATATACAAATGCTTTATTAAGACACATGGTTGCAGAAGAAAAAGATGGTGCTTATGATAGAGAGTCTAAGCTATTGCATGCAGCACACGTTGCTTGGAATGCTTTGGCAAGACTACACTTTATCTTGGAAGGTAAGGTTGAACCAAAAGAACAAAATAAAGGAATTGATGCAGGAGATATTGATGAATTGTTAGATAAAGTATTGTAGAGAAATAAAGAATAGAGATTCTTATAAGGAGAATTTCTATGACAATATACAAAAAAAATGGTAAATATTATTGCAGAGGTAGAGTTGACGGAGAACGATATAATAAACTTTGTAACGGAGCTACTACTGCAAAAGAAGCAAAAACGATAGAAGACTCAATTAGATATGAGTTAAGACTTAAAGAAGCAGGCATAATAAAAGAGAAGAAGCACAAATACTCCTTCTCTTTTTTAATGAATAAGTATGTCAGAACAAGCGAAGCTAATAACAAATCAGTTAAAGAGAGTAAACTATACAGTAAATATCTTAAATTATATTTTGGTGAAAATAGAGATATAGAATCAATTAAGCCATCTGATATTGAAGAATATAAGCTGTATATGATTTCTTCAGGTAGAAGCAATGCCACGGTTAATAGATATCTTGCAGCACTTAAACGTGCATATAACATAATGATTAAGGATGAATTAATCAACTATAATCCAGTATGTAAAGTAGATATGCTGGTAGAAGATAATAAAAGGAATAGATATCTTTCTAAACAAGAATGGGAATTACTATATAACGAACTGTCTCCAATTAATAAAAAGATAGTTATGGTTGCTCTGTTAACTGGACTTAGAAAACAGAATGTGCTAAAATTGCGTTGGGAGCAAATCGATTGGAATTTGCGAACAATTGAACTTTCAAAATCTGAGAATAAAGGTAAAAAGTCTATAAAGATACCAATTACAGATACTCTCTACGAACTGTTAAAAAACTCAAATCCGAAATCGGAAGGTTATGTTTTTATTAATCCAAATACAAACAAGCCATATACTGATATAAAAAAAGGATTCACAGAAGCAGTTAAAAGAGCTGGTATCAAAGATTTTAAATTCCACGACATACGCAGAACTGTTGGAACGTGGTTATTAGTGAATGGTGTTGATATAAGAACTATACAGAATATATTAGCACATTCTGATATAAGTACAACAGAACGTTATTTGTCATTGACTCCAGAACAAAATATCAAAGCAATGGATATTTTGAATAAATTTATGAGTCGATAATAATGCGTAGCCTTGTTGTCACAAAAGTGACACACTCGCGGCACATGGATTTTTTATTAGTGGCTGAAACACACTCTGCTCTCGTAGCTCAGTAGGATAGAGCGGCGGTTTCCTAAACCGTGTCTGTCGCGCTATTATTGAGTTTTAGCTGTATTAAAATATTGTTTTTTATCATTTTTGACACACAGATGGCACACAGATTTCATAAAAAAAACTCAGCTATTTCTAGCTGAGAATTGTAGCGTAAAGGAGTAAGCAATAACTCCTTTTGTGTGTAGTCGTACCTGATTTTATTTTTTTATAAAGTAATTTCCTTTTTGGTTTCTATCTAAGCCAAGATGGATAAAATTTTTCTTAACATACCAAATGACTTCATTAAATAATCCTGATTTACAAGCTAAATCATACGCTAAAGCCATAGCATTACACGTAAAGTCTAATGCTGTGGCTTTTTTTGTTGTACATTCATGACAAGAATTAGGTTCTCCTCCTACGGATGGGTCAGCATTATGTTTCTTACATCTTCCTCCGGATGTTACAGTCATTCCTCTGTTAAGCATATATCTATATGCCTGAACTCTTATAAGGAATTCTTCGTCGTAGTTATATAAACCACAACATCTACAAGATAATTCTGTTTCAATATCAAAGTTTTTAATTTCTACTTTTGGTTTGCTCATATATTAAATCTCCGTACTTATTAATGCCGTTATTTCGTGAGTAAATTAAAATTAGGTATAAACTATCATGTCTTTGCAAAAACTTTCAATTTAGAGCCGTTGAAAAGACATTTTAATATAAACTATCATGTCTATATAAAAACTCTTAATACAGAGCATTTTCCTAATGTAATTATTTAATCGGATGGAAAAATTCTACTGGATAACTTGCTGCATCAAATGGATGTTCTAAGAACTTAGAATCTCTATCATTCTTTATTGTTTTTAGAGTAGGAACATCAACTATAGAAGTACCTTCTTTAAATTTCAAGTTCTCAATGTTATACATAAGCCATTGACATCTGTCTTTTCTTACAAATACATGTCTTTCGTTATTAGCGTTACATACTTGTCTATTGAATGCCTGTATTCTGTTTAGGATAGGTGGGTTAAAGTTTCTTAGCTTAAACTCTACTTGATAGCCATATCCTTCAAGAGCTTGTTTTATAATCATATAGTTAGTAAATTCTGCTCCTGAATGTCTGAAGTTTCCCGAAGCATCACCACATACTATAATCTTTGAAGCATGGTCAGGATAACGTCTAATAAATTCTTCTATACAATGTTGAGTGCAAGTATTTTCTATGCAAAGCTCATCAATAAAATAGAAATTCTCATTATCTTTATGCGCTATTTCCCAGCACATTGGGTCAACGTTAAAGTCACAACAAAGATATAAGTCCATATTCCTGTTGTATTCTAAATCTGTATAGTTTTCTTCTGTAAAGTTTTTAACAACTAAACCAGAAGAATAATTACCAAATTCTCCAAGAACATTTATCCTGTAATATTCCGGGTCATATTCTGATTTAAGTGATTCAACAAAGTGTTCAGGAAGATATATATTTTCGCTTGTAGGAGCAATAACTAATCTAAAGTTCTCTTTTGGATTCTCGATAAATCTTTTCCATATCCATCCCTTATCCGGTTGTGGGTTAGTATGTCCAAATAGTCTATATCTGAAATCTCCCCAGTCTTTTCCCCTGTAAGTATTCCTAAGTCTACCTATAAGCTGCTTAAATGAACTATCTGGCACTTGAGAACATTCTTCCATCTCTGCCCAATGTAAGTTAAGTGATTTAAACTTTTCTGGGTCTTCTAATGATGAAAATAATATTTCAGAACCATTCTTGAATTTGATTATTTTATCAATTTTGTTATATGTGTAGTCTACGTTTCTTACATAGTTCATATTATCCAAGTGCTCCAAGTATGAAGTAAGAGTTGTTTTTCTTACAAGCTCATACTCTTTCGCACCTACTAACCCTTTTGAACCCGGATATTTTCTTGCAAGCATTATGCCTAACAAAGAACCACACCAAGTTTTACCACTACCATAACCTCCCTGATATACGCATACATCAAGTTCATTGTTGTGTGGAATCTCAAAGAATTCTTTTTGTTTTGGAAGAAGTTTATAATTTGGCATTATTTACCATCTTTCTCCGTTCAAATCTCTGCCAAAAACTTTTTGAAAATTGTCTACTGCGAAGTATGCAATATTCATAAACCATCTTGGCACACCTGAGAAAACTCCCATTTCTCTAAATATAATTGAGCTTAGTTGTCTGTCATTCCCTATTGCATTATGATTGTTGCAGAGATAGTCGTGTACCATCGAAGCATCTAAAAGCGTTGGACAATGTTGTAGGAAAAGGCAATTTGTACCATTCCAACAGAAGTTTTTAGGAATTGTAAAAGTGTATTGGTTTCCCAAGTAATTTACATTAAAAATAACATCTTTTTTGTTGATATAAGGATAGAGTTTTTTGCTTTTTATATCAGCTTCCGTATCAGAGGGTATACGTTTTCTTACCCCTGTTCTTATTTCGCAGGAGCTTTGTATTAACAATTCGTCTTTATCGCAATATACTATCATTCTTAAAACCTTATCTTAAATTCAAAACCTGTTATGTCGTGGTCTTCTCCAAATGTTGGGAATATCCAAAAGTGCCTTAAAAGAGTTGCTAACCACCCTACAATAAATATGATTAGCAACTTTTTCATTATTTGTTTTCCTTTTTGGCAATGATATTAAGCAAGAGAGCTTTGATATCGTCTTCCACTCTGTCTAAAAAGCCATCAATATTCTTTTCAACAATTTCTTTTGCTTGTTCTTTGAATTTTGGCATTTGCTTAATAATGTTATTAATAGCTATTTTCAATATAAATCTTTTGAACATTTCATTCTCCTTATGATATAACTACTGTTACAGCATTACTGAATGGACTTGTCTTAATCCATATTCCCTCATTTTTGTATGTAAAATTAAAATTTTTATTTTCTTTTACTGTATGACCTCTGAAAGTATTTGCTGGTTTAGAATCTGCTATACATACTTCACACGCACCGTTATCTTTTGCTTCTATTGTATATTCATCATTTGCTATCAAAGTCAAGTTGCCCAACGCTTCTAAATTTTGCCAAGATTTTTCTGTAACTGTAATGTTTTTTGTTGCCATAATCTATCTCCTTTTAATTTCCTGTCTTTATCCATAATCTATTTACATTATCTTTAGTATAAGGGAAATCATTAGTCTGAATTCCGAATGTAGGTCTGTCTTTTGATATCATAAACTCACATTTACCTTGTACCTTGATATTATAAGTTTTCCCAACCTCTAACTCTTGTCCTGTCATTGCCTCAAACGGTTGCCACTTACCTTTAGTTTCTATGATAAGCGGTTCAGCTTGGTCACTTACTTGGTCACTTACTTGGTCACTTACTTGGTCACTTGACTGCTCAAGCATTTCTTCATTATCCATTTATCGTTACCTCCACATTGTCATCTAACTGTGCATTTTCTATTTCTGTAATCGTAACTGCTACCCCTGCCTTGTACTTAACTTCTAACTCTAAATTATCCATACTTGCTTGCGTAATCTCGACAATATTCGTACCCTCTTGGATTGTCAAAGGTTGCCCTGTAACTGTTTCGGTGGTAGGCGTAGCCAAAGGATATACGATTATAACTGGTGTACCAGCTTGATATTGGTTGGCAAGGTATGCTTTCCATGCTGCAAGTGATGGAATAGTAGTGTCTTTGAAATTAATATAACTACCGCCTACGTTAATGAATGAGTTACCCGTAAGACTTGATTGTACTTTATAATGTGTACATAATATATCAAGCGAGTTTCTCGGTAAAACTGTCGAACTAGAGCCTATATCTGTCTTTAAAATATTAAAATAACCATCAAGATTATCCCAATTCTCTGTACCATCCAATACTTTTATCCCTACATTCCTTGTTACCCCGCCGTCAATAACAGATTGTACATCCTGATAAGTACCTACCTTCAATAGGTTTTCTGCCGTTGCAGTACCACCGTTGTAATATGGTTCGTAGGTAGTTGCGGTTGAGCCTTGTTCAAGTTGTATATCTTGAGAGTATTGAGGAATACTACCAAACGAACATCTTATATATGCAGTATCATTTGGTGTTGTTCCAGTTACTTTTTTTGCGCCTAGTGCACTATTAAATACTGATGATATAGGGTTTTTATCTTTATCATAAGCCCACATTCTCAAGGATGTGCCAATCCCTACGGATAATCTACTCATAGTATATGTTATATTAGGTTTACTTGGCAGGAAATCTTTAAAGCAAGAACTAGAACCATCTGAACTTTGTGCTAAAAATCCAGTAGTGTTATTAATGTAATATCCTGCTAAAAGATTATTATCGACATCAAACAAATTCTTGCTGTGTACCTCTACCGTTTCAACTGTGCCGTCTGTGTAGATACCTGTTGGACTATATGGTGTATAAGGTGTTGAAGCTGAGCCTTGTTCAATTTGAAAATTTGTATATATTGTATCGTCAGACCATATTGTTACTCTTAGTTTTGCTGTCGTTGCTGTAGTTGTAAAACTTGATGAATGAGCACCTATTTCTTTTATATCTTGCCTTAATTCTCTTTTAATAAAAGTGTTGTTATTAGTCCAAAAAGATACATTCATATTTGAAACACTTGTTTCATTTGCAAAATAACTTATAGTATAAGTCGTATTTGGAGAAACTTTTATATATCCTACTGTTGTTTTTAAGCTAATCAAAGACACTAAATTCCCACTATCGTTTATATAACCACTTACAAATTCTTGTTCAGAGTCATACAAATTCCTACTTACCTTCAACACCCCATTATTACAGTTAATCGGCAATGGTTGTTGAGGTGTAGGTACTGTATGAGCACTCTCAGTAGTAGTAATTGTTAAACCTGAGATTGCTCCTGCAGTTTGTGTTACAGGTGACTTGCTTAAGGATTGACCTTGTACACTCTCAGTCGTTGCAGAACTCTTAGGATATACAACTATAACTGGAGTTCCTTGTGCGTATTGGGATGCAAGGTATTGTTTAAACCCAGTAACAGTTGTATAATTATTATCGCCAACAACTAATCTTGCCCCACCACCAACAAATAACGCAATCTGTCCATTACCAACAGCAGCAGTAGATGCAACAAGAATAGATTTATAGTGCGAACACAAAGTTGGGGATTTATCTTGTGCTTTCATAATATTGTCGATTAGATAAAACTTACTTGTCGTATTAGATTGCCAATTCTCCGTACCGTCAAACACCTTAATACCTACATTTCTTGTTACACCACCTGATATAACCTCTTGCGTATCTTTGTAATCACCTACTGCAAGCAATCTTTCAGCACTAGCCGTATTGCCTAAGCTGTCGGTTACTTGTTCTATTGTGCCTTGTGTGTAGATGTATGGTTGTATCGCAGTACCTGCTGTGAATGTACCTGATGTATTAGTATTAGTTAAAAATGCACCTGTTATTTTATCGCATAAGCCAAGTGTATTATTAAATCTTGCAGGGATATAGATATGGGTTACTGTCGTCCCCTCTGTAAACTCTACATATTTTATCTTGCAATTAGATGCCGTAATGTTATTGTTAGCAATGTTTAATCTTGCAAATAATAATACTTTATTTGCCAACACACCATTAGTACCTATACTCTGTTGAGTAAAGCCCTCAAAACCAAAAGTACGGCTGTTTTTATAGTTAATAAGTGCTGTATAAGTTTTCCCTGCTACAGGAGTTTCTGAATTAGTTGATATGAGCGTACTGCCTGCTTGTGCTATGAACGCCCAAGTATTATCAACCGTACCTGAATTGGTTGAAACGAAGAAAGTATCTTTACGTGGAGCAGCGCCGTTAAATGTACCGCATATAGCACCGCTACCACCAGTAGAACCATACTCAAATACAATTTTCATACCCGTATTATCCGTGGGTTCAACAGGAGCTTGTATATAAGCCGTACCATCACCCTGCAGGTAAGTTAACTGTGTATATCCTGCTGGTAAGCCATAAGTTTCATACTTTATCGCACCGTTATTGCAAACAATATCTATAGGATTATCAGGCGAAGGAGCTGTTACATCTGCCCCTGCGGTAAATGTGCCTGTGCCAGCATTAGTTAAGAAGTTACCTGATATAGTGTCGTACATACCGAGTACACTATCAGAGTTACGTCTGCAAGGGATAAGGTTTGATACTAAAACATCTGCATTGTATATCTTAAAACCATAAACCCTTAAACCAATATCCCTTAAAGTATTTGGGTTGGTTATACTTCTATTAAATAGTGCGAAATTATTAGCGTTTTCTTTGCCAGTTGCAGTGTTTTGAATAGATGTTGCAACACCATCGAAAATCACTGTATCGTGTTTAGAAATTATAGTATGAATTTGACTTATAGCACAATTTAATTCTGTATTACCAGTTATGGTGCATATAGTATTGTTATTAGTTATTATTCTGTTTTCGCTATTTGCCAGAATACATCTTATACCGCTATGAGAATCTGATACATAATTTCCATAGATGGCACCATAAGCAACAAAGGTGTTATACATAAATTTGCATTCAATAGTAAGCGTATCTTCGCCACCTGCAATACCAGTGTCAATATATGCTTGTGAATCAGAACCCAAATACTCTACCTGCGTAAAACCACTAGGCAAATTCCTTTGCTCACATCCACCTGATAAAGTTACGGTATCAAGGTAGGTTTCGGGCAGTTGTTCTGTGCCGCCAAATAATTTCAAATATTCTAAACTGTCTGCCTTTGAGTTGACTAGGGTTAAGGCGGTGTTGCCGTGAAGGATGATATCTCTCCAAGTAGGTTCAATCTTACCACCACCTAATACAAACCCTTTTTTCCAAAATTGTAATGTTGGCACTTCCGTGCCATTACCACCTATATTCATCTCTGGTATTACGAATGATAAACTCATTTTCCTTGTCCTCTTAATTCTTTATAAACCTTATTACCGCTAAAAAATTTCAATACCGATTTTATAAACTTATTATCTTTAGATACGCAATATAACTTATGTTCTATATCCTTTGTTATCTCGTTTTCTTTAACATATACATCATAATCAAATCCACGTTTAGAATGCCCGTGAATACATTTACCGTAAGATGTCGGTTTGATATATTGTATTACTGTGTTTTTGCCGTTAAAAGCAGTATTTACAGGTTCTATTTGCATTTATTCTCCTAACTGATAATCATTATCATTATCACTTACTGGAAATGTTCCGTTTTCAAATAAATAATCTAACTGTTCGGTTGAATATCCTAACATACCACCAATAATATCAATGAGTGGATTGCCACGGTAGAAGTCATTAGCGTATTCAAACTCAATCAATGCTTGAGGGTCTGTAATCTGAGACTTAATCTGTTCAGGTGTGATTCCTTTATCTTTGTACAAGGCAAGAAACACCTCACGCTTAGTCAAGTGTAACATAGCTTTGCGCTCTGCTTCTTTTCTGCGTGCTTCCTCTTCTGCTTCTTCTTGAGTTAATCCCCAAGCTTGTATTGCTTCCTCTGTCTCACGTATCTCATAACCGTGTTGATGATTATTTTCTACGATAAAATCCGCACGTTGTTCATCTGTATATGGCTTTTGTAATTCTGATTTTAGTTCCATTGTTTTCTCCTTAATATCCGCAAGCGTACCAACTAGCTTTCCAATTTCCTCCAGTATCTCCGCTAGCAGTTACTGCCATTTTTGTAGTGGTTCTACTTTGTATACACATTGGGAAGTTCTGCCCAGATTGGTCTCGTCTTGTAGCAATAGGTGTATAATTTGTATTTGAAAAAGCTTTGAGAAAAGTCACTGTATCTCCACAAGTACATTGACCACCTTGTTCAATCCACCCATCCGACCAGACACGATACCAAGAAGTTCCGTTTACGTAGTTCTGAACTACGACTGCTACTAAATCATTTCGTGCAGATGATGTTGTTGTGGCTTTTGTTGTACATTTTGGGAATTCAAATCCTACTGTGTTATCGGCATATGCATTAACTCTTATAGCAGGAGCTGTTGTGCCATCGGCTGAATAAACTTGTAGCTTGACTACATTTCTTCTATTTGTATACAATTCAGTAGCTACTTGACCTATTACAGCTCCATTTTTATCTGTCATATGATAATAATGTGCTCCACGATTTGTACTTGGCGCAACACCTCTTTCAATTTCAGTATTTTTAATTGCTATTGAAGGTGTGCCCGTACCTTCTCTTTGTAATGAACCATTAACATTTAACCAATCTACCGTACCACCTGATTTTGGCAGGAAGTCTGTATTTACAAATGCTGTTGTAGCAATTTTCGTTGAATTATCCCCGCTTGGCGGTGTTGGTGCTTGCGTTGTAAAAGTTCCATCCGGATTCGATATAGCATAAATACCGTTATATGTATTTGCTTGTGTTAATGACGGAATAGTCAAAGATAATGCCATTGAGCCATCTGTCAAATATCTATGTTGCAAACCACCTAAATCATCATCATTTGAATCGAGGTATCTAACAGATTTGTAATGATTTTCCTCCGGAGCAGTTCCTTTTACTAAATTTGTGTCTCGAATTTTAATAGGTTCTCCGCTACTTGCTTCAATAGCCAACGAACCCGTCATAGTATCGCCTGATTTGGAGACCTTATCGTCTATGATTTCATTTATTTTATTAATTTCATCCAACGGTTTTACTGTATTCTCTAATTTACTAATTGTCATACTAAACTCCCATAACTACTATCTTATGACTTTCGGCTGCAACTGTTTCATTGGCAAAAAATTCTACTGTCACAGCATTTACAGAATCAATCGCAACATTTTTTACTATCTCATTTGTGCCTTTAAATAAAGATACAATAACATTTTGCGTATTAAGATTATGCTGGATACTCCAAGAAGCGATACCATTATTTGGTGTAATTGCAGGATTGAGTGTTGTAAACATTTTTGCCGTTCCGGAAATTCCATCTATTCTATTGTCCAAATACGTAAAATTGTCATTTATAGTATTGAATGCGGTTGTAGCTTTACTTATAGCTGTTGTCATATATTAGTCCTTATACAGATGTTCCTAATGGTGTGATTGTTACGCTAAAACAGTCATTTAAGTATGAATCAACATATGTTTTTGTTGCGCAATTCTCGGCATCAGCTAAATCACTTAGTTGTGTCGGTACTGAGATATTTACTTCTACTGCTGATGTTGCGTTTGCTGAAAAAGTTCCAAGTGACGTATTGTTCTTTTTTATTACTAAGTTAGCATTCCCGATTGAAGAAGAATTTGCTTTCTTTTTTACTTCCGTATCTAAATACTCAAAATTTTCATTAATTGTTGTTGCATCTAATTGTGCTTTTGCAATAACGTCTGCTTGTGTTGCCATAATTTTAATCTCCTTCTGTTAAACTAATTATGTTTGTTTCTAACATAGCTGCTAATGTATCAACGGTAGCCGGAACGTAGTCCTCACTTTCTAAAATTGTTTTTGAAGCAAGGATGTATCCGTCAAATTGAACAGATGAAAATATATATGTTTCCAAATCTGTAATAGTAACATCAACGTTAGTGATTAATTCTTTGTTATTCCATTCTCCACGATAAACTGATAAAACTGCTAATATGCCATCAATTGTATATTTATAAAGATTACCTTCTTGAACCCAGTCTAACGCAGATACTTTTATCCATATTGCGCTAACTGATAACCCGGCATAGTATTCTGCCAGTTCAGCTTGTCTCTTTGCTTCTTCTGCAGAAAGTTCTGCTTGATGTGCGTAATAAATTGTACTGTCGTTTGTAACATTAATACTGTATGAACTTGTATCAGCACTTACATCAGCACTTGCATTTCTTCCGGCGCTGCTTGCGCTTGCTCTTGAAATGCTATTGTTAGTTGAAACATTAACCATTTAATGTACCTTCTACTTTCTTAGGAAATACGGTTATTGTATTCAAATCTCCCATAACTGAATCACCAATAAGCAAAGTATCTTCAATACCGGAATCACTATCGCACACTTTAACACCATAGTAATATTCTGCCGATTCATCACGTCTTTTTACTGTCAAAAGATTAGTAAGCTCAGGAGTAAATACAAAAATAACGCTGTCTAAACCACCGGAGTCAACTACTATTTCATTACCTATCGGATTTCTGTTACTGTCTTGTATTGCAAGATATACAGTGTAATTCCTGTCAGTGTCTATTCCACTAACTGTTAATTCCCCGCTATCGCCTTGTACAAGTGTAATATTCCCGTTATCATCTACTACAAAAGCCATATATTATTCTCCATAAAAATCTTTAAATAATTGTTGCTTGCATTCATTGATAAATGATTCCGTAGCTTGTATTCTTGTTTGTTCCAATTCTCTAGAATAAACAAGAACAGGCACACCAACTACAAGCATAGGCAAAATATCTGTTAAAAAATCTTTTTTACTTCCGTCTTTCATTGTGACTTTACGTCTAACATAACCTAATGCAGTTTTAAAGAATTGTTCATTAAGAGCTTTTTCTTCCTCAGCTTTTTTCTTTTCTTTGTATTCATCTGTACCTGTTATATCAATAAATTCACCATTTATAATATCCCATTTATCTGTTCCGGCATAATTTACCCAAGTTTCATCATCAATAGAACAAATAGGATTCTCGATTCCATAACTATATGCTTTTTTATCTTTATCAAAATAAATCATCAACTATCCTCCTATGCTTGGAATAAATGAAAGTGTTGCACCGGAATTGCCGGCATACATATAGTAAGTAGCACCTTTAGGACACGGAGCAACAATGCAATAATAAAAGTGTTCTGATGAAGTAGTTGACCCTGAGCTTCTGAATGTTCTGGTTACTCCATTGTATTTAATTTGTAAATAAGGGTCATTTCTATCGTCAATTGAACCTGTTTGTAAATGCAGCCATCCGTTTACAGTTGCGCTATGCCAAGTATCAGCAGCTTTGTTATTTTGAGCAGTGCTATAATTAGGCATAGAATTAGCACCAGCCAAACAGTTTTTAACAAAAGCCGTACTGGCTGCCTTTGTAGAATTATCAGAAGTGCTTGCTGTAGGAACAAGTGGTGAACTGGAGAATGTTTTTATTCCGGATATGGTTTGATTCCCTGTAAGCTTTACTGTAGTTGAATTAATAGTGCTATTATTAGAATCAATCTTATTGTTCAATGTTGTATTCAACGTTGCTAAATTTGATTGAACTGTTGTGATACTTGCTCCCACTGTATCAATACGTTTATCAAGATAATCGAAGTTATCATTTAATACTGTAGAACGTGCTACTGAGCCATATTCTATTTCTGTTAAAGCCATTATTTATGTTCCCTCATTACTACTTTGTATATTTCATCAAGCTTATGCTGTATATCATTCATTTGAGCTTTTAAATCGTTGTATTGTTCTTTGTAATGCTCTTTTGTCAGATATGTCGCAGATATTTCTTGTAATATTTCCCTGTGCTTTTGTTCCAGCCTTTCAGGTGTCACGAATAAGTTGTATTGGAATATAATAGACAACACAACTATAGCCATTGGTGAATACTTCACTAAAGTTTCTTTATCCATTTCCTTCCCTTTCTGAATGCGTTTAAACGAGAGTTTTTGTGTTTGGAGATGTATTTATATCTAATTTGAATAAAAATCGATTCTAGGGCATTTAGTACTATGTTAGAATTAATATCCACGCATACGCTTACGCTGTTGTTGATATTTTTCTTTTCTTTCTTTTGATACTGAGTGTTCAGGTTGAATTCCTAAGCCAAGAGTTCTGTTCATAAGTTGATATTTTAGATCTAATCTATTTTTAGCTGATAATTTTCTATCATAAGTTTTCTTCCCTCGTTTATATTTACCAGCCTTGTCTCCATCATAGAACCCACCTAAATTAGCATCATATTGTTTATCAGGAAATAAAAGTTCTCCTGTCTTATTATAGTGTTTTATAGCATCAGGAATACCTTTTGTCATAGGAGAGCCAGCCATCGGATAAACCGTTTCCATAGCATCTTTTGTGAGGTAGCCAGCTCTTACACTTGCAGGAGCTTTACCTTTTCTGAATTCTCCTGTTTTAGTATTAACATATCCGCTCTTTTTATCCTGAGTTGTTCTTTTCCAATTTTTACTTGTTATTTCTGATGCCGGCTTAAAGAATTTCTCCCCTCTAGCAGCTTCTAATGGCTTTATAATCGCCGGAGAGAATGAACCTATATTCTCCCCTGACACCATATCAAAAAGTGTATTATAAGGTATCATAGATGCCTTGTTTATAACAACATTTCCCTCTGTTCTATTATTGTGCCAACCTGTCTTTATAGAGCCATGTTGATAATCTTCTAAGCCATCATCTTGATTAAGAAGTCTATATGTTTCAAAAGCCACTAGCGTAGCTTTAACTGGGTTATCTTTTGTAAGACTTATAATGTGCCTTGTTATAGTTCTGTTCCAAGCATAGAATGGAATAATCTTTTTAAGTACATTCTTTTCAAATTTGCTAAAGTTGTTGTAATCACCTAATACATCTGCAACTTTATCTATAACAGCTTCTCTGATTAACGTATCTTTTTTAGCAACTTCTGCAAGTTCATGTATTCCGGCAAATTGCTTTGCAGTTTTGAGAACTTTTTCTCTTTGCATTTTTGTTAATGCTTGAGAATATGCTTGCTTACGTTCAAATCTTTCAAAGCGTTCATTGATTTCACCGGTAAGTTTTGATAAGCTTCTAAATATTCTGTTTGGAAAACTTACACCAATATTTCCAGCTTTTGCTAACAACTTCCAACCACCAGAAATATTTGATAGGTCTGAATAATCTCCGTCTAACACTCTAGCTATGTTATCAAATATATTGTTTTTTCCGCTAAAGTATTTTCTAATTCCAGTATTTGCTTCTTGCTGTATAGCTTCTGCTAATGTACTTTCTAATATCTCTGTTGGAACTTCGCTTTCCTTTAGTTTAAAAGCATCTGCTATACCTTTAATATAATCTTGTGGTTTATCAGCAGTCATAGCTAACATTATTTGATTGCCAAATCTATTATTAGTAAAGAACGAAGCTGATGTAAGAACTTTTCTTTTAAATCTGTCTGTGTAGAAATCAAGCATAGCTCCTGCTACTTTAGCCATTCCTTTAACCTTACCTTTAGTTCCACGCATTTTACCATAAGTTGCTAGATAATCTAATGGCAATTCTTTTTCACCTGTTATGGACATATCTAACAAGTCTTTTGGAATATAAACATCAGATTTATCTGCTTCTGTTGTTTTATATAGTTCATTCCATTCTTCTGCGTTCTTCTCATCAAAAGTTTTCTCAATAGCTTCTTGACCTTTTCTGATTGTTTCATACCAAGCCTTAGATTTGCCAAAGTACATAGCATTAGCAAGTAGCTTTGAATTAACAGGAATAAAACCCTCTTGTGGCTTACTAAAGTTTTCTTTAAGGAAATTAATACAGTTTCTTGTATGTTCCATACGAACTATATCAGAGAAACCTCTGGCAAGTCCTTCTTGAGTCGTACCTCTTTCAGATATACCTTCAAGTTCTTTCTTGCCTGTAAAACCAACTTTATCGTTGCTTTCCTTACCCCATTCAACTTTAGGATTGCGCTTAGTTCCTTGTTGGAAATACACACCTTCTCCAGACTTAGATTGCTTAAACAATCTAGCCTTCATGCGTTCATCAGTATATGTGCCAAATTCTCTAAAGAATGCTTCACGCTTATCGTTAATAGTTTTGAAAGCATCAGTAAATCTTTTAATTTCAGGAGTAGCTTCTAAAAACTCGTGATAGAATTTTGTATTGTTGTTTTTAGTTTTGTCAAACCAATCAAGAGCTTTGCCTATATTGTTTTTATTTAAGTCAAAAAATTCAGCTCCGTGTTTTGTAAATCTAATTCTTCGTTTTAAATTGCCATGTGTGTCATAGCGTTCATCTAGTCCAGAGGTTCTCCTGTTACTATTTTGCTCGCTTTGCCCATTACTTCTCTCGCTTCTGGACTGTTTATATACTCGTTCATTCTCCTTGTAAGTTCTTTCACTTCCTCTATGTTCAGCGTTGGAAGAATTTCCCTTAGTTCTTCTTTGCTCATTTTCAATAACTTGTCGTAATTCGGTGTCTGTTCCATATATTTCTCCTTTTGCTACACGTTCATCAAACTCTGGTTTTATTCTATCATAAAGTTCGATAAATTCATCTGGAGTGCCATCAAAAATACTACGAGCAACGCAGTCAGCAAACTGCTCGTTCATAGAGTTTTTATATTTGTAATACTCTTTGTCATAAGCTTTATAGATTTCATATTCTTCTGGTGATAAAACATTCTTTAAATCTTGAGCATTTGCATTTGGAGTATTTTTATGTTTTTTATATTCATCTATTTCATCAAATAGCTCTTTGTTCTCTCTAACTATTCTTACACACTCATTTATTGCATCTTGAATATCCATTATATCAAAAGCATTTTTTTTGATTAATTCTTCGTTTGCTAAATTATCCAAATATTTATTAAATATAACGTGTGCAACTTCGTGGTCGTGAGTAAATACACTCATTCTTTTTGCGTTCAATTTAATAGAATTTGTAGCTTTGTCATAAAATCCAGCTACACTGTCTCCAAGTTTGGAAAATGTAGTTTTTGTATCGTTTATTAATGTACGAGCCAAATTGCCAATTTTACTATTTTTAGAATATACTTTTGAGCTTTGAATAACATCAGACGTGTTTGCTTCAATTCCATTTACGCTTTCTGCATTAACATTTCTACCTTGTTTAATTGCTTCTGCTATTACTTTTGCGTTATCGGAATTTGCTGTTCTTATGTTGGACTTTACTTCGATATATTTACCTTTATTAACAAAAGCTTCTTCCAACGAATTAGCTTCACCTTTTACAATTTTGTATGGTTTCATTCCAAATCTACTGGTAAGCGATTTGAATAGTTTATCATTTTTCCCTTCTAATGCATTTCTAATAGCTTTAAATGGAATAGTTTTACCAACTATATCAGGCATACTATCGGATATACCATTTGCAAAATTTACTAACTTTTTA
>Ga0326511_10000219_pt1 | contig 47818 bp, 63 predicted proteins | sample 0_2496_0518_D_FD_203701 | JGI IMG/M metagenome (GOLD analysis project Ga0326511, IMG submission 203701) | Bovine rumen microbial communities from UC Davis, California, United States - 0_2496_0518 | ecosystem: Host-associated > Mammals > Digestive system > Stomach > Rumen | place: USA... | reverse complement strand
AAAACCTGTCCCATGAAGAAAAGGCATGGGTTTGCGGTGACGCAAGGGTTTTCGGCAACGCAGAGGTTTTCGGCAACGCAGAGGTTTTCGGCAACGCAGAGGTTTGCGGTGACGCATGGGTTTTCGGCAACGCAAGGGTTTTCGGCAACGCAGAGGTTTTCGGCAACGCAGAGGTTTGCGGTGACGCAAGGGTTTGCGGTGACGCAAGGGTTTGCGGTGACGCATGGGTTTGCGGTGACGCAAGGGTTTGCGGTGACGCAAGGGTTTTCGGCAACGCAGAGGTTTGCGGTGACGCAAGGGTTTGCGGTGACGCAAGGGTTTTCGGCAACGCAGAGGTTTGCGGTGACGCAAGGGTTTGCGGTGACGCATGGGTTTGCGGTGACGCAAGGGTTTTCGGCAACGCAGAGGTTTTCGGCAACGCAGAGGTTTGCGGTGACGCAAGGGTTTTCGGCAACGCAAGGGTTTGCGGTGACGCCTTTCTTTCCCGTCCTGAACATCTGCTGACGGTTGGCCCCGCTGGAAGTCGGAACGCCTTCACCACGTTCTTCAGGAACAAGGCGGGTGAAATCAAGGTTTGCTGTGGGTGTTTCCTCGGAACCGTTGCCCAATTTCGGAATAAGGTCAAAACCACCCACGGCGAAGGGAAACACGCAAAGGTTTATCTTGCGGCGGCAGCACTGGCCGAAATGCAGATTGATGTTTCCCCGGTTCCTGATTCCGTGGAAGGTGATGAACCGTGAACCTGCTGGATAATGCCCCGCGCCTGACTTCCCCCGACCAACTGAACACGGAAGGTTGTATTTCGTTGGTGGAAGCCATTGTTCACGATGCTACAGAAGAATATATCTGTGCAAGGCGCAATTACAAAAAAACCCGTATGATAAGAAATCCATTCTGCATTACAACCAAATGCGGCGCTGGTTTCTGTCGGAATACTTTCACAGGCTGACCAACCTTGACGGGAAGGCCATTCTGGAAAGGCTTGACGCTGAATGAAAGGGGGAACAATGTGAATGCAGCTATATCCCCATCAATCCGAAGCCCTTAAAAAGTCCAAGGAGCTGAACCGGGTTGCTTATTATTGGGATATGGGCTTGGGGAAAACCTTTGTGGGCGCTGAAAAGTTGATTCAGCTTCGGGCAGATACAAACCTTGTGGTTTGTCAGAAATCAAAAATTCAGGATTGGGTTGAACATTTTCAAACTCATTATCCGAACGCCCTTGTTTTCAATCTGACCAAACCTGACGGGTTCCATGATTTCAAGCTGAACTATGTCGCTTGGCACGGCTATCACGGAGCAAGCCCCTCAATCGGAATCATCAACTATGATCTTCTGTTTCGGCGAGATGATCTGTTGAACCTGAACGGCTTCACCCTTCTGTTGGATGAATCCAGCCTGATTCAAAACGAAAAGGCCAAGCGGTCAAAGTTTGTGCTGAAGATGAACCCGGCAAATGTGATCTTGCTTTCAGGAACCCCGGTTTCCGGGAAATATGAAAATTTGTGGTCACAGATTCATCTTCTGGGCTGGCCCATTTCCAATGACCTGTATAACCGTCAGTATGTGAATTGGGAAACCATGATTATTGACGGCTTCCCCATTCGGCAGGTGAACCGGGAAAACCCTTACAGGAATGTTGACCGCCTGAAGTCCAAACTTCGGGAACACGGGGCCTTTTTCCTGAAAACGGAAGAATGTTTTGACCTGCCTGAACAGAATTTCATAACCGTCAATGTACCCACAATTCCCCAATACAGGAAATTCAGGAAACACAAGGTGGTTGTTCTTCCCGGTGGGGTTGAATTGATCGGAGATACCACCTTGACCGAATTCCTGTATTCCCGGCAACTGTGCGGGCAATACAACCCCCACAAACTTCAGGCGTTTTCTGATCTGCTGTCCAGCACGAACGAACGCCTGATTGTTTTCTACAACTACAATGCCGAACTGACCGAACTGACCCGAATCGTTCACGAAGCTGACCGCCCCCTGTCCGTGGTGAATGGCCGGGTGAAAGACCTGACCGCCTACGAAGAACGGCCCGATTCCGTCACCCTTATTCAGTATCAGGCCGGGGCAATGGGTCTGAATCTTCAAAAGGCGAACAGGATTGTCTATTTCACCTTGACCGACAAATCCGAACTGTTTGAACAGTCGAAGAAGCGGATTCACCGAATCGGGCAGAATCGCCCCTGTTTCTATTATCTGTTGATCTGCAAGGGCAGTATTGAAGAAGGGCTTTTGAAAACCCTTGAACAGCGGCGGGATTTCACCGATGAACTTTTCAAAGAATGGAGGAATAAAGCGTGATCGTATGCAAAGATGCCTGTCCGATTCACAACGAACAGATTTGTTGTTTCCTGTGCGGTGATCGGGACACCTGCCCGGAAGCCTGTTGTGAGGAACATCCCGATACCTGCCCCGAACGGGTGGAAAGGGGCGGGGCGCTGACCCCGGTTGAACAGAAGGCCCTTCCCATCATGCAGACCATCAAGAATCTTGTGGTTCAGAAGAAGGCCCTTGAAGAGCGTGAAAAGGCCATGAAGGAAAAGCTGAAGGCCGCTATGGAGGAATACGGCGTCAAGTCGTTTGACAATGACCTGCTGAAAGTCACCTATATTGCGGCGACCACTCAAACCAAGGTGGACACGGCGATGGTTAAGAAGAAATATCCTCAAATCGCCAAAGAGTGCAGCAAGGTTTCCAACGTTTCAGCTTACATCAAGGTGGAGGCCAAAGACTGATGGCTGAAGAAAAATGCTTTGAAAACCGCCTGAAACGGTGGTTAGAATCCTTGGGGGTCTATCCCCTCGGAACGCCACGGAACAGGATGCCCGTTCCCCCTGTCGGCTACTATGAAAAGCGTTGGGGTGGCGGTTATTCCAAATCGGGCCTTCCCGATATGCACATGGTAGTCAACGGGATTTCTCTTGACGTGGAACTGAAGTCCAGCGTGGGCAAGCCTTCCGAACTTCAGAAACACAATATCATGCAGATTAACACAGCGGGTTCCCTTGCGGTGCTGCTTTATCCCGCTGGGTTCGATGATTTCAAGGCGATAGTGAAGGGGGTGATTCAGTGCAATTCAGTCATTCCCGCCTTGAATGCTTTGAAAGCTGTCCATTCAAATACCGCTTGCGATATATTGACGGATGGCGAACCTTGCCGTCAGATGACCCAACCGACCCCTTGATTCTGGGCAGCGCCATGCACAAGGGCATTGAGCAGGGGGTGGAAGCGGGGGTCAATGAATATCTGATGGCCTATCCCGTGATTACGGATGCCCATATAAACGAACAAATCAAACTTGAATGGTGGATTCCCCGTGTTCGGGCAGCGGTTCCGAGGGGTGAAAACGAATTGATGGTGGCCGATTCTGATTTCATCGGCTTCATTGATCTGATCGCCCCGGTAATCGGCTTCCATGAATCCGAGGTTCCCGGTGTGTATGACCTGTATGATTACAAATACACGTCCAACGGAGGTTCCCGGTATGCCGAATCCGAACAGCTTCACCTTTACAAGTATTGGTTTGAAAAGCTGAACCCCGGAAAGAAAATCCGAAACCTGACCTATGTCATAATCCCGAAGGTGACGGTCAAGCAGGGCAAGACCGAATCCCTTCAGGACTACAGGCGCAGAATTGAAAGTGAACTTTCAAAAAAGGAACTGAAATTTCTGACTGTGGATTATGACCCCGGCAAGGTCATTGATTTTCTTTCGGGGGTGAAGCGGGTGTTGGAAGCCAAGGATTACGAAAAGAATCCCGGTATCCTGTGCAAATACTGTGAATACAACGACTATTGTCAGAAAGGAATTGATTACATGATTAACCTTCCGAGTGTTTCCCGGCGTGATCTGAATGCCGTGACCAAGCGCGTGATTTGGCTGTACGGTGCGCCCTTCAGCGGCAAAACGTGGTTTGCCAATCAGTTTCCCAACCCCCTGATGCTGAACACGGATGGCAACATCAAGTTTGTGGACGCCCCCTACATTCCCATCAAGGATAAGGTGGAAATCAACGGGCGCCTGACCAACCGAACCTTCGCGTGGGCAATTTTCAAGGATGTGATTGCCGAACTGGAAAAGGGTCAGAACGAATTCAAGACCATCATTGTTGATCTGACCGAAGATGTATATGAGGCTTGCCGCCTGTATATGTACAATCAGCTTGGCATTACCCATGAATCCGATGATTCTTACCGGGCATGGGACAAGGTGCGAACCGAATTCCTTTCCGTGATTCGGCGGCTGACCAATCTGGATTATGAAAATATCATCCTGATTTCCCATGAGGACACTTCCCGCGACCTGACCCGCAAGACCGGGGATAAGGTGACGGCAATCAAGCCCAATATTCAGGAGCGGATTGCAAACAAGCTGGCGGGCATGGTGGATATTGTGGCGCGGGTGATCGCTAACGATGACAACCGAACCCTTTCCTTCAAGTCCACTGAAAACGTGTTTGGTGGCGGGCGGCTGACCATTAAGGAACGTGAAATTCCGCTGGAATACGATGCCTTTGTGGAGGTCTACAACGAAGCTAACGCCAACGCGAAGAAGGCCCTGTCTGGCCGTCAGAATGCGGCAGAAAAGCCCGCCCCCAAGCCTAAAAATGCCGAAGTTGCCGATGTGGACAAGGGCACAGGTGCGATTGTGGGCGCAACCCCCGAAGAGCAGAAAGCCGAAGAAGCCCTTGCCGATGCGGTCAAGGCCGAAGAAAAGGCCGCTGCTGACGCGAAGGAAATGGCGGGCGGTGGAACCCCTGTTGACCCCAACACGGGGGAAGCGAACCCCCCGGCTGAGGAAAAGCCCCGTGTTCGGCGGCGCAAGACCCGCCAAGCGGAATAACCCCCGATTACCGGGGCGGCGTTGAACCGCCCCGTTTACATTGAACAATTTCAACACATTGAAAGAGAGGTATTTTTATTATGGCGAACAATGAGAAGAACATCTGGGAACAGTTTGACAACGCGATTGACACCAAGGCCCTTGCGGAAGATGTGAAGAATTCCGCTGATTCCCCGGTTTATCGGGAGGTTCCCGTGGGCAAGTATGAGGTTTCCGTGGACAAGCTAGAACTGATCGCTTCCAAGTCCGGGAAGCCGATGGTTACGGCGTGGTTCAAGATTCTTACCGGGGATTACAAGGGTTCCCGAATCTTCATGAATCAGGTGGTGGAACAGGCGTTTCAGGTGCATATGTGCAATGAATTCCTGCGTTCGCTGGATTCGGGCGTGGAAGTGGAGTTTGTCACCTATCGTCAGTATGGTGAATTGCTGATGAACATTGCCGAAGCCATTGACAAGCGGCTGGAATACGCCCTGAACTACGGGCAGAATAACAAGGGCTATAACACCTTTGAAATCGAAGAGGTGTTTGAGGTCGAATAACCGACCTTTGCCGGGGGCGGGTGGGATTCCCGCCCCTTATTCTGTACGAAAGGACGGTGAACCCGGTTGCTTTTCTATGATTTTGAAGTTTTCGCCTTTGATTGGCTGGTGGTGGTCATGGACATGACCCGCAAACAGGAACACGTCATTATCAATGACCCCGACGCTCTGAAGGCCCTGTATGATGAAAATGTCCGTGATATATGGGTGGGCTTCAATTCCCGCCATTATGACCAATATATCCTGAAGGGAATCCTGTGCGGGTTCGACCCCAAGAAAATCAATGATTACATCATCGTGCGCGGGAATCCCGGCTGGAAGTATAGTACAATGTTCAGAACCGTTCCCCTGAACAACTATGATGTGATGAATAACACGGATCGGGGCCTGAAAACCTTTGAGGGATTCATGGGGAATGACATTCGGGAAACATCTGTTCCTTTCAATATTCCCCGCAAGCTGACCGAACAGGAAATTCAGGAAACCGTCAAATATTGCCGTCACGATGTTCAGCAGACCATTGAAGTGTTCCTTCGGCGCAAGGAAGATTTTGAAGCCCATATGGGCCTTGTCAAGCTGGCCTGTGGAAACGGCCCGGTAGATTTGTCACTGATCGGCAAGACCAAGCCCCAACTTTCCGCAATCATCCTTGGGGCGCGGCAGCAACCCCACAACGACGAATTTGACATTGATTTCCCGCCTACCATGCGCATTGAGAAATACAGGGAAGTTGTGGAATGGTACAGCAACCCCGCCAATCGGCGCTATTACGATGACCACGGGAACAAAATGCAGCTTGAAACGATGATCGCGGGGGTTCCCCATCAATTCGGGTGGGGCGGCGTTCATGGGGCGCTTGAAAAGTATTCGGGCGAAGGCTATTTTCTGAACATGGATGTGGCGTCCCTTTATCCGTCCCTGATGATTCGTTACAACCTGCATTCCCGCAACATCCCCGACCCGGCGAAGTTCACGGAAATCTATCACACCCGCCTGAAATACAAGGCCGAAAAGAACCCCCTTCAGCTTCCCTTGAAGCTGGTTCTCAATTCCACCTATGGCGTGATGAAAGACCCGAACAACGCCCTGTTTGACCCCCTTCAAGCCAATCGGGTTTGCGTCTATGGTCAATTACTGTTGGTTGATCTGATGGAGCGCCTTGAACCCTATTGTCAAATTATCCAGTCGAACACCGATGGCGTATTGGTCAAGTTGCCCGATGGTTCCGATGAAGCCTATGAACGCATTGACGATATTTGCTATGAGTGGGAAGAGCGAACCGGGCTGAAGCTGGAATTTGACGAATATCGGAAGGTGTATCAGAAGGACGTGAACAATTATATTGTGGTTCCTCACGGTGATCTGTATGACCCCAAGGGGAAACCCCGCTGGAAGTCCAAAGGGGCCTATGTGAAAAAGCTGAACCCGCTGGATTATGATTTACCCATCCTGAATACGGCCCTGGTCAATTACATGGTCAAGGGAATCCCCGTGGAAACAACCATTCTGGGCTGTGATGACCTGAAGGAATTTCAACTTGTTTCAAAGATTTCAAGCAAGTATTCCGGGATTCTGTATGGGGCGCGGTATCACAAGGAACCTGACGGCAGCGGGGGCGTGAAGATCGTCTTTGACAATCCCGGAAAGCGCATTAAGGAAAAGTGCATTCGGATTTTCGCTTCCTCCGACCCGAAGGCCGGGGGCGTGACAAAAATCAGCATTCGCACAGGCAAGCCCGAAAAGATTTCCAATTCCCCGGAACGCTGTTTTATCTGGAACCAAGATGTAAACGGGGTCAAATGTCCCGAAACCCTGAATAAGCGTTGGTATATCGACATGGCGAACAAGCGCCTGAAGGATTTCGGGGTGATCTGACTTGGATGACAAAAAAAAGCCTGAACTGTTCGTGAAATGGAAGCGGGTTTGTTCGGTCTGTGGGAAGGCGTTTTATCTGCATGGGGCGTCACAGTGGAAGTATAAGCGGGGCAGGAACTATTATTGTTCCCATTCCTGCTATGTGAAAGGGGGTAAAGAATGAAAGATGGCTGACTATCAGTTTTTTCGGGGGTATGTTCCCACGAAAAACAAACATTGCCTTGAAAAGTACAAGGATAGGACGGATTTGAAGGGCCTTGACGATGTTTCCGACCTTCCCGAATATGCCGGGATTCTCGCAACCAACACCATCTTGGTTGATCTGGATGACGCTGAACAGGCTGAAATCCTGATGAAAATTGTTGAAGCCCTGCAACTGAATTGCCGGGTCTATCAAACAACACGGGGTAAACATTTCCTGTTTCGGAACACCAAGGTTTCCAAATGTTCCACCCATTCCACCCTTGCAATCGGCCTGACGGCTGATATTAAGGTCGGGTTCTCCAATTCCTATGAGGTTTTGAAGTTCAACGGAAAAGAACGGTTCATTGAATGGGATGTGGAGGACGGGCAGGAATATCAGGAAATCCCCAAATGGCTGTTTCCTGTCAAGGCAAGCGCGGAATTCCTGAAGATGAAGGCCGGGGACGGGCGCAATCAATCCCTGTACAACTATATTCTGACCCTTCAGGCCAACGATTTCAGCGTGGAGGAATGCCGGGAATGTATCAGGCTGATTAACGCTCACGTTCTTTCCGACCCCCTTTCAGACGATGAAATAGAAACCATCCTTCGGGATGACGCTTTCAAAAAGCCCGTGTTTTTCAAGGGTCAAACCTTTCTGTTTGATCGGTTCGCGGTGTATTTGAAAAATAACTTTCACGTTTGCCGGGTAAACAATCAGCTTCACATTTTCAATGATGGCATATACCGCCCCGGCTATGCTGGCATTGAATCGGCCATGATTCAGGCCATTCCCGACCTGAAGGCGGTTCACAGAAACGAAGTATTGAAATACCTTGAAATCCTGATTCGGGAGAATACGCCCCCGGCCCCGTCTGAATGGATTGCCTTCAGGAACGGCGTTTTGAACGTGCTGACGGGGGCGTTTGTGTCACCATCCCCGGATTTGGTCGTTACCAATCGCATTCCGTGGGATTACAACCCCGAAGCCTATGATGATCTGACCGATAAGACGCTGGACAAGATCGCCTGTAACGATTCGGCTATTCGGGCGCTGCTGGAAGAAGCGGCTGGCTATTGCCTGTTCAAGCGCAACGAACTTGGAAAAGCCTTCATCCTGACCGGGACGGGCAGCAACGGCAAATCCACGTTTCTGAATATGCTGAAGAATATGCTGGGCCACGGCAACGTTTCATCCCTTGACCTGAAGAAACTGTCAGACCGATTTTCAACCGTCATGTTATATGGCAAGCTGGCGAACATCGGTGATGATATTTCAGACGAATTCTTGGTGGACACGTCCATTTTTAAGAAGATCGTCACGGGTGAATCTATCGACGCAGAACAGAAGGGATTACCCAAATTTGAGTTTGAACCCTTTGTGAAGCTGTTCTTCAGCGCCAACAACATTCCCCGCATGGGCAAGGGGCGCGATTGGGAAGCCATAAAGCGCAGACTGATAATCATTCCCTTTGGAGCGAAATTCTCCAAGTCTGACCCGGATTTTGTGCCCTTCATCGGTGACAAGCTGAAAACGCAGGATTCCACGGAATACCTGATTCGGCTGGGCGTGACAGGGCTGAAGCGGGTTCTGGATGCGCGGGCCTTCACCAATTCCGAAAAGGTTCAGAAGGAACTTGACGAATATGAGGAATCCAATAATCCGCTGTTGGCCTTCAACCGGGAATGTATGGAAGACGGATATTCGGTGGAGAATGAACCCACTTCACAGGTTTACACCCATTATCAGGAATTTTGTATTCAAAACAACCTGAAGCCCATGTCCAAGATTGAATTTTCCAAGGCGCTGTGCAAGCTGCTTGATCTGGAAACCGCCCCGAAGCGGATTCCGGGCAAGGGAAACAAGATCGTCAGAGTTTTTCAAAGGAGGTAATTACAAATGATCTTTGGAGATGTCGCCATTCGGGAAATCATTGCCGAAGGCTATGTGACCGGGTTCCATGAATCCATGATTAACCCGGCGTCCCTGAACATTCGTCTGGGCAACACGTTCCTGAAGCCTTGCGCGGGTCAAACCGTCATGCTTGGGGATGAAGTCAAGTATGATCGTTTCAAGGTTGGCCCCAATGAAATTGACCCCTTCTTCGTCATTCGCCCCGGTGAATTCGTTCTCGGAACCACAATGGAACGGCTGAACCTGCCTGATCGGATTTCGGCCTTTGTTCAGGGGCGTTCTTCCATCGGGCGAATCGGCCTGACCATTCAGAATGCCGGCTTCGTTGACCCCGGCTTCGACGGGCACATTACCCTTGAACTGATTAACGACGCCCCGTTTCCCATCTACCTGACCCCCGGTTATCCCGTTGGACAGGTGGTTTTCATGGACACAAGCGAAGTCCAGCGCCCCTATAACGGCAAGTATCAGGGGCAGGTTGAAGCCACGGGTTCCATGATGGAGAAAGACCGCCTGAAATATCGTCTGTTGTCCATATAACACCCAAGCGCGGGGGTTTGATCGAAAGTCGATAAATCCCCCGCCTGAATTTGTATGGCCTGTAACGGCCTGAATGGAGGTTATACACATGATTACGATTGAAAACCCCGTTGTTTCCGGGTGGGAAGCGGCAATTCGGGGAATGCGGAACCCGCTGAACAGCTGGGCAAAGTCCGATTCCCTTTTTTCCTGCAACGGCGATTCCTGCCCCATCCCCGGCCACGAAATCGGTGACGCTGACCTTGATCTGATGAAGCGCCTTGTTCGTTCAGGTTCCGACCATCGGAAGTTCATGCGCATGGTGGTTATCACGATGGATATAACCGCCCCGTTCTACTGGTGGAAGGAATATGACACCTATAAAGTGGGAACCGTTGCCAATTCCTGTTCCACCATGCACAAGCTGACTGAAAAGCCCTTTTCACGGGCAGATTTCAGCCATGACCATTTTGAGGGGGAACCGGGAAGCTATGCGTGGCTGGACAACACCATTGAACTGTTGAACTACTGGCGCGACGTGTTCAACGCAAGCAAAGGGAAGGACAAGACCGCTTGGTATCGTATGATTCAGATGTTGCCCACGTCCTACAATCAGCGGCGAACCGTCATGCTGAACTATGAGGTGGCCCGAAGCATCTACCATGCCCGCCATGCGCACAAGCTGGAAGAATGGTGGGGCCTGTGTGACGCCCTTGAAAAGTTGCCCTGTTCCGAGTTGATAACCATGAAGGGCGGGGTTTGAAATGTTCAACGAAGCCCTGTATTATCAGTTCCTTGACAGCATTCCCTATGAGAAAAAGCGCAAGGATGTCAACGGCGTGGGCTTTATGGCGTTGAACAAATTGCCCTTCAAGGGAAATTCCCTTGCCGTCAAATACATCATGGACAATCACCCGAATGTAACCCCCAAGGATAAGCCCATCATTCAGGATAAGGTGAAATGCCGGGGTTATGCCCGTGTGCTGTTGCCCGAAGCCGAATACATGGAATCCAGCCTTGATTCCAAGCTGAAAGCGGCCCAAGCCCATCTTTCGGAACTGAGGGAACGGTGGGACGCCATGAACCCAAAGGATTTGCTGGAATCCGTTCACAAGGAACTTCTGGAAGAAGAGATTCAGAAACAGATTGGGGTTTGTCTGGGGCTTTCTTCGGCGTGGAAGCTGCTGCATGATCGGCGCTATGAACTGTGGGAATGTACCCTAATCCGAGGGGGTGAAGAAAATGAAACGCTGGGCGGCAGCGTGGGAAATAGCGCGGGAATTGGATGTGGCGACGGCAGCGGTTCAGAAGGTCATTCGTGAAAACGGGATTCAGGGTCACGGGGATTACAACAACCGGGTTTATGAAGTCCCGGTTGTTTTTCGTGCTGTCGCCATGTCCCACGAAGGCAAGCGGAAGAAGCTGCTGAAAAAGGCCCATGACGAACACATTGTTGCTATGAAACTTGCTGAAATGGCAATCAACATTGAATTGGAGGATGAAACAACATGAATGAGGTTCAGAGGTTGAACGAATTTATGAAGATCGCCCCGGCGTTCATCACCATCAATCAGGAGATGATTAATTGGCTGACGGACAACGGCTTCTTCAATGCCCCGGCTTCCACGAAACATCATGGAGCCTATGCCGGGGGCCTGTATGACCATTCCAAGGCCGTCTATTTCGCGTTGACCGAACTGACCGACGGCCTGAACCTGAAGTGGCAGCGGCCCGAATCCCCGTTCATCATCGGCTTTTTCCATGATCTGTGCAAGATCGACCAATATTCCGAAGTCGTGGATGACCCCGGCAAGGTCATGTTCGGGGAATCCAGCCCCCAAGGGCAGCGGGTTCATTATGAATGGGTGGACACCATCATCAAGGGTCACGGGGAAAAATCGGTGATGTACCTGGCCCCTCTGATGCGCATGACCGAAGAGGAAATGTACTGTATTCGATTCCACATGGGCGCGTTCAAAACCGATGAAATGGATTCTTATTCCAAGGCGGTTCAGAAGTTCCCGAACGTGCTGTATGCTCATACCGCTGACATGATGGCTTCACAGGTCAAGGGGGTGTAACCCCCTTGATTTCTGTGTGGTGGTTATTCTTGATCGTCCCGGCGTCAATCCTCGTCGGGTTTTTCGTTTCTGCGTTGCTGCAAGCCAATGACAACGATTGGAGGAAACACAGATGAAACCGATTGAAACCCCGAACACCAATACCGTGTTTGTGGCCCCCGGCTGTGGTGATCTGCCCGCGACCAAGTGCCATGACCCCGAAACTGGAATGAGTTATGTTGAAACCTGCTGGGAACTGACCCCGGCAGAAGTCAAACGCATTTCCGAAACGGGCCTGGTCTTTGTCACGGTCATGGGCAACGGAATCCAGCCCCTTGCCCTGCATACCGAATCATTGGTAAAGGATGGTGGAAACGATGAATAAGCCCCTGACGAAAGCCGAACTGAAGGCGCTGGATTTCGGTCACGGCTGGCTGAAAAACTGGTCAGTCCTTGAAGCCGATGACGGCAGCGAACAGGATTACATTCATGTTCAGCGCGTGGGCTGGGCAGATGGAATGTTTGCCATGAGTGACAGTTACGCCACACTGGAAAACATTTTGAAGAATTACAACAGGCGCGGCGGTGTTCGCGTTTGGCTGGGTGGAATCCCGCCCACGGAGGAACAGAGAAAGGCGGCGACGTGGGATGCCTGATTCTGAAAAAGTGAAGCGGGGCGTCAAATGTCATGCGGTTTTGCATTCCTGCGTTGGTTGCCCGTATGATGTAAATTTTCCAAGCTGCATAGACAATCTTTTTCAAGATGTCTTTGAACTTTTTGAACTGGATGAACGTTTGGAGGATGATCTGAAGTGAGTACAGTTTTAATCCTGAAGGACGGGCGGCGGGAATACGTCTTTTCCAACCGGGATTTTGCCGAATTCCTGAACCGGGAATTGGGGCTGGACGCCTATGAGTATTTCAACGATGTGTTGAAAGACGCAGCAAAAGGCGCGATTGAAGATCTGGATGAAGGCTGGTGTTCCGGGGAATGTGTCAAGGTTCAGCAGACACAGGAACACTTTGAAAACCTGCTGAAAGATTGTGAATCGCTGGCCCGTGAAATCTACAAAACCATGATGGACGGTTTTGAAATGGGCAAGCGCAGAACCAAGCGGGAACAGGCGGCGCTTGACAAGGCCATTCAGATTATCAAGGTGGTGACGAATAACACATGAACACTGATCTTGAAAAATTGAACGATTTCAATTTATTTGAAATCGTTCACAACGGCAACCTGTACCGGGCAACGCTGGAACGGGGGATGTATTCGGATTATCCCTATCTGCTGTCCATCGAATGTGTGGATTGGGACACCCGGCAGCGTTTTCCCGAATTCAGTAACGCCTATAAGACCACAAAGGCAGCGTTGAACCGACTGGCCCACTATTGGAAGGGTGAAACCGTGGAATGGAGGCGGTTGTGATGGCGAATCCGACTTATCATGTCGGCTGTGGGATATTCGGAATCTATGCGGAGACGCTGAATCCCAAGGGCGACACATGGCGCAACAAGTCAGAGGTGACACGGGAAGCCTTGGGTGCGGCGGCACAATACCTGATGGACAATAACAAGGAATTTCGTTTTTCCCGGAATGGCAAAAATTACGCCCTTCGGGTGGTGGAACGGGGTGATTCTGATGACTGATCGGGATATTCTCGTAGCTGTGGCCCGCGCTGACCTGATCTTCACACAGGCGTTGCGCTGGCTGTTGGGTGTGGTGATCTGTACGGTGATTCTTCTGGGCGCGGTGCTGCTGGTTCGCAAGCTGGCGGGTTATGAGCCTGTTCACTGGATTGATTACGACGCCCCCGGCGTGGACATTACGTCTGAAGGCCCCGAGGACGGCGACCCTTGGTATAATGAGAGCTGAATGTTACACTTGCCCCGGTTCATCTGTAACATCAAGTGTAACACGTCAAAACCCTTGCGGCGCAATGGATTTGGAGTATTGACAGACCGAAGTCTGTTACACTTTAGCGGGTTAAAGTGTAACACGTCAAAACGCCTGTGCTGCAAGGGTTTTCAGCCCTTTGTTACACTTGTTACAGATGATTTCTTTTTACCCGCAACATTTGCTTAGACGAAGGACTAATAATATATAATATACGTCCTTTTCTCGTACATTGAAAAATCAATAATAAAAGAATTCAAATCAAGTGTAACAAGTGTAACAGGGTTTATTTCGGTGCCTAAATGCCCTGTGCCACAGCGGTTTTCACTGTTACACTTGATGTTACACTTTAGCGGCCTAAAGTGTAACAAGTGTAACAGGCACGTTTTCAGTTTGAAAGGATGTGATTGCCATGAAAACGAAGCTGACCCCCAAGCAATATCTGAATCAGGCTTACCGCCTGAATGAACTGATCGAATCCCACATTGAGGAATTGCGCCTTCTGCGTGAAACGTCAGACGGCCTTTCCGCTGTGAACTATGATAAGGACAGGGTTTCAGGCGGCAAGGTATCATCCCCCGTTGAAAACATCGTTGGAAAAATCCTCGCCCTGCAAGATCGAATCAACGGCGAAATAGACCGCTTTGTTGATCTGAAGGCAGAAATTCACGATGAAATCAGCAAGGTTTCCGATCCCACCGAACAGCTTGTTCTTCGCTTGCGGTATATTCAATTCAAAAGCTGGCCTGATATTCAGGGAATCATTGGCAAGAAAGAACGCTGGGCCTTTGCGATTCACAACACGGCCCTGAATCATTTCAAGGTTCCTGACAGTCCGTTTGCCTATCGGGAAACCTGATTATTTTCTTACAAGTGCAGTAAAATGCAGTCCATTGACATTGTAATGCAGTTTGATCTTGTGATAGTATTATCATGTGTAATTCCGTTTGAACGTCCCGCTTTGCGGTGACGTTCTTTTTTATTCCGAAGAAAGGCGGTGAAGCGGGATGACCGACAAGCAGAAAGTTTTCTGTGAAGAATACCTGATCGACCTGAACGCGACACAGGCCGCGATTCGGGCGGGGTACAGCGTGGCAACGGCGCAGGAACAGGCTTCGCGTCTGTTATCTAATGTTATGGTTCAACGGGAAATTGAAAAATTGAAAGCTGAACGTTCCCGGCGAACTGGAATCACGGCTGACCGGGTTCTTCAGGAATTGGCCCGAATCGGCTTTGTCAATCCAATGGACGTGATTGACCCGACTGACGCAACGGTTCAGGGTCACGCCAACGCTGATGACATGGCCGCGATTGCTTCGGTCAAGGTCAAGGTCATTCCCGGCAAATATGGGGATGACGGCTTTGAACGGGAAGTTCGATTGCATGATAAGGTGAAAGCCCTTGAACTGATGGGCAAACATCTGGGGATGTTCACGGATAGGGTTGATCTGAACGGCAATGTCCCGGTGATTATTTCGGGGGCTGATTCCCTTGAAGATTGATCGACAAAGAATCTATCTGCCCGATGTTGTGGGCAAGGGCTATGGTTCCTTCTGGCGGTTCAAAGGCCGTTACAGGGTGTGCAAGGGTTCCCGCGCTTCCAAGAAATCCACCACGGCGGCAATGAATTTCATATACCGCATGATGGAAACCCCCGGTTCAAACCTGTTGGTGATTCGCAAGGTATACAGGACAATCAAAGATTCCTGCTATACGCAGCTTCTTTGGGCAATCAGGCGCTTGAAGGTGGAAAAATATTGGGAGTGGAAAGAATCGCCCCTTGAAATCACCTACAAGCCCACGGGTCAGAAAATCTATTTCAGGGGTTTGGATGACCCCTTGAAAATTACATCCATCACGGTTGAAAACGGTTCGCTGTGCTGGATGTGGATTGAAGAAGCCTATGAAATCATGGATGAAACGGATTTTGATATGCTGGATGAATCCATTCGTGGCGCTTCCGATGACCCGAATCTGTTCAAGCAAATCACGCTGACCTTCAACCCGTGGAATCAACGCCATTGGATGAAGAAGCGGTTCTTTGATGTCTCTGACCCTGACATTCTCGCCATGACCACGAATTACCTGTGTAATGAATGGCTGGATGACCAAGACCTTGCCCTGTTTGAGCGCATGAAGGCCAACAATCCCCGGCGTTACCGGGTGGCTGGCCTTGGGGATTGGGGCGTGGCTGAAGGTCTGATCTATGAGAAGTGGCGGGAAGAAGCCTTTGACATTGACAGCGTTCGGGGCTTGTCCTCGGTTAAATCCGTGTTCGGGCTTGACTTCGGCTATACCAATGACCCTTCGGCCCTGTTTTGCGGCCTGATCGACCCCACGGCAAAAACCCTGTGGGTGTTCGATGAAATGTATGAATATGGAATGTCCAACGAACGGATTTTTTCAAAGGTTCAATCAATGGGCTATTCCAAGGAAAAGATTCGGGCTGATTCCGCTGAACCGAAAAGCATTGATCGCTTGCGCGACCTGGGCTTGTCCCACATCAAGGGGGCGCGAAAGGGCAAGGATTCCGTGAATAACGGGATTGACTATCTTCAGGATTTTCAAATCATCGTTCATCCCCGCTGTGTCAACTTCCTGATGGAAATCGGGAACTATGCGTGGGACACGGACACCAAGACGGGCAAGCGCCTGAATCAGCCCATTGATGATTTCAACCATCTTATGGACGCCATGCGTTACGGGTGCGAAGATTTCATCAAGGGCGAAGCATTCAGCTTCGATTAGTGGCGCATTAGTAACAAAACCAACCGAAAACCCTTGCTGTTCAAGGGTTTTCAATCATTACGCAATATTGAAAGGGGTGAATCCGTTGTTCAATTTCGCTGATCTGCCCCCGGTTGACCGTCAACGGCGGGAAGTCATGACCGATAAACAGTTTATTGAACGGGAAATCACCCGGTTCAAAGCTTCCAAGCGGCGGCATGAAATGTTGGCCGGGGAAAGATATTTCAACGGTTATCACGATATTCTGTCCCGCAAGCGCACAGCCATAGGCGCAAACGGGGAATTGGAGGAAATCAAGAATCTTCCGAATAACCGCATTGTGGATAACCAATACAGGAAGATGGTCAAACAGAAGGCCAATTACCTTTGCGGCCAACCTATCACCTTTCAGACCGAAAACACGGCCTTTGCCGATGCTCTGAAGGATGTTCTGGGCTTGCGGTTCAACCGCCTGATGAAGAACGTTGCCAAAGATTCCCTGAACGAAGGGCTTGTGTGGCTCTATCCCACCTTCGATGATGATGGTCAACTGATATTCAAAAAGTTCAAGGCCCATGATCTGATTCCCGGCTGGCGTGACGCTGAACACACTATTCTGGATTACGCCATTCGGCTGTATTATATGGTCAGTTATGAACGGGAAGAAGAACAGGTTGTGGAAAAGGTGGAAGTCTACGATGATTCGGGGATTTGGTACTTCCAGCGGGACGGCGAACGCCTGACCCCGGAACCGCCCTATCATCAGGCATACTTCATGGTGGACGGCGTTCACCCTTTCAACTGGACACGGATTCCCCTGATTCCCTTCAAGCGGGATGCGGAGGAAATGCCCCTGATTCGGAACGTGAAAAGCCTTCAGGACGGCTTGAACAGCATTCTTTCCAACTTTGAAAACAACATGGAAGAGGATGCCCGAAACACCATTCTTGTTCTCGTCAACTATGACGGTGAAAACCTTGGGGAATTCCGCAAGAATCTTTCCCAATATGGCGCGGTGAAGGTGCGAACCATCGACGGCGCGGCGGGTGATCTGAAAACCCTTGAAATCGAAGTCAACGGCGAAAACTATAAGACCATTTTGGAGATTTTCAAAAAGGCCATTATTGAAAACGCTATGGGCTACGATGCCAAGGATGACCGAATCACGGGCGAACCCAACCAAATGAACATTCAATCCATGTACAATGACATTGATCTGGATGCCAACGACATGGAAGCCGAATTTCAGGCGGCGATTGACGAACTGCTGTGGTTCGTGCGCTGCTATCTGGCGAATATCGGGGCGGGCGATTTTGAATCCGAGGATTTGACGGTGATCTTCAACCGGGATTTGCCTATGGTCGAATCCGAAGTGATTTCCAATATCAAGATGTCCGTGGGCCTTCTGTCTGACGAAACCCTGATCGCGCAACACCCGTGGGTGGATGACCCCAAGGCCGAACTGAAACGGGTTGAGGAACAGAAGAAGCGGGAACTGGAAGAAGTCTATTCGGGGGCCTTTCCTGTGCAGCGAAAGCCCAACCAACCCTTGAATAAAGGGGTGAACCCGAATGGCGATAAGAAGTGAATATTGGGCTGAACGATGGGTTCAGCTTGAAGATTCCAACCACCGAACCGCTGAAGAAACCATGACCGTCATTGATGACGCATACCGCAAGGCCGAACGGGAAGTGGAAAGGGAACTGTCCACCTGGTATCAGCGGTTTGCCGATAACAACGGCATTGTGGATATGGTCGAAGCGCGGCGGTTGCTGAATTCCGATGAACTGAAAGAATTTAAGTGGACGGTTGAACAGTATATCCAGCATGGCCGGGAAAACGGAATTTCTGCCGATTGGTCAAGGGAACTGGAAAACGCTTCGGCGCGGTTCCACGTCACCCGGCTTGAAGCCTTGCGCCTGAACATCCAGCAATCAGCGGAAGTTCTGTTCGGGAATCAGCTTGACCAAATGGATGACCTGATGCGTCAAACCTATATGGGCAGCTATTACCACACAGCATTTGAAATCCAGCGGGGCGCGGGGATTGGATGGGACATTGCAGCCCTGAATCAGAAGGCCATTCAAACGGCGGTGAATCGCCCTTGGGCCTATGACGGCAGGAACTTTTCTGATCGAATTTGGACGAACAGAACCGCCCTGATTAATGATCTTCAAAGGAACCTGACTCAATCCCTAATGACGAACAACACCTGTGACAAGACCGTTGAAGCGCTGATGAACCGTTTTGGGGTTTCCCATCATCAGGCGGCGCGGCTGGTCTACACTGAAAACGCCTATATTCAGTCGGTGGCGCAGGGCGATTCATACCGGGAAACCGGGGTGAAGGCCGTTGTGTTCGTCGCCACGTTGGATGACCGAACTTCCGACATTTGCCGGGAAATGGACGGAACCGTAATTGACATGAAGGATTATGCCCCCGGTCAGACGGTTCCTCCGCTTCACCCGTGGTGCAGGTCAGTAACCGCCCCCTATTCCCAATACCTTGCCGGGATTGGAGAACGGGCAGCGCGTGACCCTGAAACGGGCAAAACCTACTATGTACCCCGTGAAATGAAATACAAGGAATGGAAACAGACCTTCGTTGACGGGGGCAGCAAAGACGGCCTTCTTCCCGCCACGGCCCGAAACTATGATTCAGATTTCGCAAAGGCGCTTGGCAAACAGACTTATGACGCTTGTCGGGATATTCTTGCCAAGTGCGGTTCCCCCGAAGCAAAAGCGGTGTGGGATGCCTATGAATCAGATATAGGCGTTGCCGATTTGAATGAAAAGAAACGGGCGCATTGTGATTGGGATGGGAAGATTCACGTTGATATTGTGGACGGCATGAAGGGCAACACATGGGATAAACCCGCTCAAGTGGTGTTCCACGAATCAGGCCATGCTATAGATATGCTGGCCGGGAAAAAGTACGGGTTTGAACCGGGTTCAATCTGGCATGAACACAGTCCGAAGGGGTTGTTTTCATACCGTTATAAAAACGGTCTGTTCCCCAATACCATCAAGGCCGAAGTGGACGCTTTGGTTTCCGCAAAGGACAAGGAAATGAAAGCCGAATTCAAGGCCCATTCCACGGATTATGATTGGCTTGTGAAAAAAGGCTATATTATGCAATGGCAAGTTGATTATTTCCAGCGGAACGGGCGTTGGGTTGGCGGGGAACCGAAGTATTCAAAGGATATGGCCTATAAAGCCATTGAAAAGGAAATTCGGCAACTGAATCCCTTCCAAAAAGCTGATATTTCTGATATGATGGAAGGCGCGACCCGTTCAAAGATTCAAGTTGGCTGGGGCCATAAGAACAGCTATTGGAAACAAGGTAATTGGACGCTTGCCACAGAATCATTTGCTGAAATGTATGATTCCGCTGTGACCAACGAAGAAAGCCTTGAGGTTATCAAGCATTATTTGCCCAAGTCCTATGATCTGTTCATAGAAATGTTGGGTGAAATCATCAAGTGAAGGTGGTGATCTGAATGACGCTGGAACAGGCACTTGAAAAATACGCTGAACGCTTTGGGGAATGCTTTCCCATCATGTGTATGAGGGGAACCCCCGAAGCCGAAATCATTACCCTGATCGAAAAGGCGCTGGAATCTGGGGAACCGTTTGCGTTGTCCTCGGATGATTCCGAATTCCCGCCCCTTTACTGATCTGACCGCCCACATGGGCGGTTTTCTTATGCCAACATACAGGAGCGCCCTATAAGGGCAGGCGGGGCGTCGGTTCCTCCACACGCTGCTGTTCTCGCCCGGTGTTCGGGGGACGGGGGTTCGGTGCTTACCCCGTTTCCTGTTTGCCAATGGGTGCAAAGAATGGCTGATGCTTCTGTATGTTGCCATAAGGAAACCGCCTTTCCTATGGGAAATTGGGCGGCTTTTCCTTTGATAATCCCCTTATATGGGATTATATATTTCGCTTTTCCGTGCGATAACGGAACATCCCGAAACCTGACTGAACAGGGTCAACAAATGTGGGATAGAAAGGACGGTTGAACATGAAGAAGGAAGAACTTGTCAAGCTGGGATTGGACGAAGAAACCGCTGAAAAGGTGGCGGCGGCGTCCACCGAAGAACTGAAAGGGTTTATCCCCAAGGCGCGGTTTGATGAAGTTAACGCGGCAAAGAACCACGCTGAAGAACAGGTCAAGGAACGTGACAAGCAGATTGAGGGGCTGAAAGCGGCTTCCGGGGATGCGGAATCTCTGAAAAAGCAGATTGAAACCCTTCAGGCCGCGAACAAGCAGAAGGATTCTGACCATGCCGCTGAAATCCTGAAGCTGAAAGTGGATGCCGCTGTGAACACGGCCCTGACAGCGGCCAAGGCAAAGAACCTGACGGCAACCCGCGCCCTGCTGAATCTGGACAAGGCTGAACTGTCCGAGGATGGCACGGTCAAGGGTCTGGCCGAACAGATTGAAAAGCTGAAGGCCGGGGATGATACCAAATTCCTGTTCGATGCGTCCACCAAGCCCAAGATGAAGGGCGCAAAGTCCGGGGAAAACGGCGTTGACGATGGTGACGGCAAGCCTGATCTGTCCAAGATGTCGTATGACGAACTTTGTGCTTATCTGGCCGAAAACCCCGAATCTTCCCTTGACTGAGGGACAACAAAAAAATCTATTGAAAGGATGATTTTGAATGCCCAACACGAAGTTTGATTCCAAGTCGTTCAATCCTGAAGCGTTCAAGTATATCGCTGACAGGATTCCGAACCTGAAGATGAACGAAATCAAGAAATCCCGCGCCCTTGCGGGCAACCCCGACATTAAGGCGGTGTTCTCCAATCAGAACGGCACGGTTTACGCCCGCCTTGCCATGCGCGGCCTTCTGGACGGGGATGCCGTGAACTACGACGGCGAACACGACATTACCGCGACTTCCACCAAGACCTTTGAGCGCGGCGTGGTGGTCGTTGGTCGGGCCAAGGCATGGACGGAGAAGGATTTCTCGTATGATGTCACTGGCGGCGTGGATTTCATGCAGAATATCGCGCAGCAGGTGGCCGAATACAAGGATTCCTTGGATGAGGACACTATTCTGGCGATTCTGGAAGGTATTTTCTCCATGACCGGGACGCAGAACCTGAAGTTCGTGAACAACCACACTACCGAAATTGCCGGGAACATGACCGCGACCACGCTGAACAGCGCCACGCAGAAGGCTTGCGGCGCGAACAAGAAGAAGTTCAGCTTGGTTTTCGTTCATTCCGCTGTGGCAACCAATCTGGAAAACCTGAACCTGCTGGAACACCTGAAGTATACCGACAAGAACGGCGTTCAGCGTTCCCTTGATCTGGCCGAATGGAACGGCAAGCTGGTTGTCATTGACGATGACCTTCCCGCTGTCGAAGTCGAGGCTTCCGGTTCCGGGGATTCCGCTGTTCCCGCCCATACCGAATACACCACCTATGTTCTGGGCAACGGTGCGTTCGATTATGAGGATGTGGGCGCGAAGGTGCCCTATGAAATGTCCCGCGACCCCAAGACCAACGGCGGCACTGATACGCTGTATATGCGTCAGCGCAAGGTTTTCGCCCCCTTCGGTATCAGCTATGAAAAGGCCAATCAGGCCACGAATTCCCCGACTGACCTTGAACTGAAGAACGGCGCGAACTGGACGCTGGTTCACTCCGGCGAATCCGTTGCCGCGAATCGTTCCTTCATCGACCATCGGGCCATTCCGATTGCCAAGATTGTTTCTTGGGGCTAATGAGGGGGTGCGCGTCAAATGGCTGAACTGATTGGCGCGGACACCTTCATTCAGGATGCAACCAATCTGATACAGGCCGTTGGGTATACACTTTCGGGCGACGGTGACGAATGGCTTTTGAATTTCTGCGTTCAAAAAGTTGAACAGGAAATTAAAAACGCCTGTAACCAACCCGAAGTCCCCGATGGCCTGTATTCGGTTGCGGTTGGCTTGGTGGCGGCTGAATTCCTGACCATCAAGCGGGGAAACGGCAATCTCGACGTGGAAGCCCTGACCTTTGATGTTCCTGTGAAGGGAATTAAAGAGGGTGACACGGATATTACATTTGCAACGGAAACGGCTATGAGCGGTGAACAGCGCTTCAACCTGTTCCTGAATTCCTGTTATCAGGGGCGGGAACAATTCGTTGCTTATCGGAGGTTGGCATGGTAAACGTTGCAGCGGCCATTCAATCCCTGTGGAAAGATCGTTGTATCATCCAAACCACGGTTGAATATACGAAGGCGAACGGGGCGAAGGATAAGCGTTGGGAATCGCTTGTCACTGATGAACCCTGTAAACTGTCATTTTTCAACAATGTTCGGGTGAATGATATAACTGAAAACAGTGGAATGGTTGCGCAGGTTTTCCAGCAAGCGAAACTGTTCATTCGCCCTGATCTGCAAATCCCCGCTGGAAGCCGAATCACAGTGACCACTCACAAAAACAATCTGACCCTGTATTTTGAAAACAGCGGGGTTGCCGCCTGTTTCACCAATCATCAGGAAATCATTCTGGAAGTGGTGCAAAAATGGGCATAAAGGTTGACGTTTCACAGCTTTCGGATTTCCGCAAAAAGCTGGAAAATCTGTCGGGTGGTCAAACTCAAATCTTTCTGAACGGTGCTGTCAAGGAAATGGCGAATATGCTGCTGGGCTTGGTGATCCCCCGAACCCCCGTTGGTTCTTACACTGACGGGCGGCAAGGGGGAACCCTTCGGCGGGGTTGGCAGAATATCAACGTCACGGGCATGAACGTTTCCCGTGGCGGCGGTGGTTATTCCATCACTCTGACCAACCCGGTCTATTATGCTTCATATGTGGAATACGGGCACAGGCAGACCCCCGGCAGATATGTTCCCCAAATCGGAAAGCGTTTGGTTGCGTCATGGGTGGAAGGTCAACATTTTCTGAAGATTTCCGAAGAAGAATTGCAGACCATTGCCCCGCAAGCGTTGGAACAAATGCTGAATAATTTCTTAATGGGGGTGTTCTGATATGGCAAGCCTGACCAATGAAGTTGTTGACGGGGTTGTTTCCGCAATCGTGGCGGCGTTTCCCGAAATCCCCGTATATGACGAACAGGTTTCACAGGGTTTGCCCGAACCCGCCTTCACGGTGCGTTCCATCCATCCCCGGCAAGCCCTGTTCCTGAATAACCGCTATCAGCGAAACGAAATGATTGAAGTGGTCTATTTTCCCCCGGTGGAAGGGCGAAAGAAGAACACGAATGAAGTCATTGAAACATTGTTTTCAATTCTGGAAATCATTCAGGCCGGGAATGATCTGATTCGGGGAACCGACATGGACGCCAATATTGACGATGACGGTCATATTGGTGTTTTTATTGTCAATTACAAGTATTTTGTGAAACCCTCGGAACAGCCCGAAACACTGATGAATGATTTGACCGTGGAGGTGGAAGCCAAATGAAGAAGGAAGTCCCGAACGCTGAAACCCCGGCTGTGAAGAATACCGCCCCGGCAGCGTTCACAAAGGAAGCCATTCTGAAAAGCAAGCGTTGGGCTGATCGTCGTGACGCCCTGTCTTTCTTGCTGAAGGATGGCGAAGAGTACACCCACAAGGATGTTGATAACATCTTGAACGACTATATGAAAGGACAGGTGAAGTAATATGGCGCTTGGTGGCGGCGTGTGGTTCACGCAAAACAAGATTCTTCCCGGCAGCTATATCAATTTCATTTCCCGGGCCACGGCTTCGGCGGCGCTGTCTGATCGTGGTGTTGCCGCGATTGCGGCGGCGCTGGATTGGGGCGCTGACGGTGACATTATCACCCTGACCCCCGAGGACATTCAGAAGAATTCCCTGAAACTGCTGGGCTATTCCTACAGTGACGAAAAGCTGAAGGGCCTTCGTGATCTGTTCCGCAATGCCCGCCTTGTCTACCTGTACAAGCTGAACAGCAATGTTTCCGGGGGCAAGGCTTCCAACGACTTTGCAACGGCCCTGTATGCGGGAACCCGTGGCAATGCCCTGACCATCAGGATTGCCAAGAATGCCGACGATGAAAGCAAGTGGGACGTTTCCACCTACTTTGACGGCGTTCTGGTGGATGTGCAGACCGTTGCGACGGCGGCTAATCTGACCGCCAACGATTATGTGACCTTCAAGGCAGACGCGACCCTTGCGGCCACGGCGGGAACCGCCCTTGCCGGGGGCACGAACGCAACCGTGACCGTGGCGAATCATCAGACCTTCCTTGACAAGATCGAATCCTATTCGGTCAACGCCATTGGTGTGGTCAGTGACGAAACCGCTTCGGGTGCTATTCAGGTTAACGCCCTGTATGCCGCCTTTGTCAAGCGTATGCGTGACGATATGGGCGTGAAGATGCAGGTGGTTGCCTATCACTGTGCGGCTGACTACGAAGGCGTGGTCAACGTCAAGAATGCCGTCACGGATTCGGGTTGGTCGGCGGCTTCGCTGGTCTATTGGGTCACTGGCGTTGTGGCGGGAACCGCTGTCAATGCTTCGGCCCTCAACATCGTTTATGACGGTGAATTCACTGTTTCCGCTGATTACAAACAGAATCAGCTTGAAGCGGCGATTCAGGCGGGTGAATTCACGCTTCACAAAGTTGGCAATGACCTGCGTGTGCTGATGGACGTGAACAGCCTGGTCACGCTGACTGAGGAAAAGAACGCCCTGTTCCAGCAGAATCAGACCATTCGTGTTATTGACAATATCGCCAATGATATTGCCAACACCTTCAACACCAAATATCTTGGGAAGATTCCCAATGATTATGATGGTCGAATGTCCCTGTGGGCTGACATTGTGGCCCATCACAACGAACTTCAGCGGGTTCGCGCCATTCAGGAATTTGACGAAGCTGACGTGGTTGTGGAGCAGGGCAATGAAAAGGCCGCTGTTCTGGTTGCTGATGCCGTGACCATCGTCAATGCTATGGCGAAGCTGTACATGACCTGTGTCATTCAGTAACCCCCGGCCCCGAAAAATAAAGAAAGGATGATTCCACTATGGCAAACGCTGTTCTGATGCGGGCGCAGGATGCGCTTTCTTCCAAGCTGGCACAGTGTTTCGTCACCATCGAAAGTCAACGCTACAATTTCATGCAGATGATTGACTTTGAAGCCAAGATGGAAAAGACGAAAAAGGAAGTCCCCATTCTGGGGCAGACTGGTTCGGGCAATAAGGCTTCGGGTTGGAAGGGCACTTTCAAAGGCAAGGCCCATTTCAATCAGTCCATTCTTCGGATGCTGCTGCTTCGCTACAAGAAAACGGGCGAAGATATTTACTTTGAAATTCAGGTCACGAATGATGACCCGGTTTCCGCTGCTGGCAAGCAGACCGTCATTCTGATGGGCTGTAACCTTGACGGCGGCATTCTGACCAAGTTCGACGCTTCCAGTGACGATTATCTGGATGAAGATGTGGAAGGCACGTTCGAGGATTGGAACATGCCCACCATGTTTGACACTCTGCCCGGTATGATGTAATTGGAATCGCCCTGACCAACCGCCCCCGAACATTCCGGGGGCGGTTATATGACCGTTATATGAGAAATGGAGGTATACCAATGTCCAATCTTTCCCTGTTTCTGAAGAAGAACAAGAAAGCCCGCCCCAATGCCTTCTATCCCGCCACGAAATCCATTCTGGATGAACAGGGCGAACCCGTCAAGTGGGAGATTCGCCCCCTGACCACGGCTGAAGATGAAGCCATTCGGCAGGATTGCACCTATGACGCCCCGATTCCCGGCAAAAAGGGTCAGTTCCGAACCAAGATCGACGTGAACGCCTATCTGAACAAACAGATGTGCGCGGCGGTGGTTTTCCCCGACCTGTACAATGCCGAACTTCAGGATTCTTACGGCGTGAAAACCCCCGAAGATCTTCTGAAGGCCCTTGTGGATGACCCTTCCGAGTATTCCGACCTGCGGAATTTCATTCAGCAGGTTTCGGGCTTTGACGCTGATCTGTCCGAGGAAGTTGAAGAAGCAAAAAACTGATTCGTGGCGGGGATGCAGATGCGATTTATGCTTACTACTGTTTGCATAAATTTCATATGCGCCCCGCTGAATATATTTCCCTTGACCCCCAAGAAAAAGCCTTCATAATCGCTTGTATAGACGAAAAGATTGACAACGATAAGAAGAGATAGGAAAGGACGGTGATCTGATGGCGACGATTTCAACCACGTTGACGTTGATAGACAACATGACAAGTAAGCTGGAATCCATCAGGGATGCCGTTGAGGATGTTGAAAACGAACTGAAGGGCGTTGGTGACAAGCAATCTGACATTGACGGGGTTAGTTGGCAAGGTTTCCTTGACAATGCTGAAAAGGCCGCTGGAAAAATGGAATCCATCGGTAAACGAATGACCCTTGCAATCAGCGCCCCCGTTGCCGCATTGGGAAAGAAGATGTATGGCAACGCCACGGATTACGAAGCGGCCTATGTCGCCATGAGAAAAACCGTGGAAGGTGGACGGGCAGCAGAAGAACAGTATCAGCACATTGCCGATGTTGCCGAAGATTTGTCCACCAAAACCCCTATGACCTATGTTGAACTGCTGGGAACCGCGCAGGATGCGGGCAACGCTGGCGTTGCGATTGACCAAATGGAAGATTTCCTGACGGTCTATTCCGCATTACAATATGCGACTGACCGACATATCAACGGAACCGAAGGAATCAAGGCGGTTGCTTCTTTCCTGAACATCACTGACGGCGGCGTTCAAGATATTGAACGGTTTTCCAACTCTATTGCTTTTCTCGGTGTTAATGCCAACACCACAGAAGATGAAATTTTGCAGATGGCAAACCGATTCGCAAGCGCGGCGACCATTGCCGGGTTTGGCAAGGCCGATATTCTGGGCATGGCGGCAGCGTTTGAATCTGTGGGCATTCGGGCTGAAGCTGGCGGCTCTTCCGCTGCAAAGCTAATTAAGCAATTCCAGCTTTCCGCTGAAGTTGGTGGACAGGCGCAGGAAAAACTTGCTGCAATCGGACAGGAATTTGACAGCGCCCTTGACTTCAGCAATTACATTGGTGGGTTGAGCAAAGGTGACCTGACCACCCTTGCCGGGGAAATGAACATGACCGCTGAAGCGGTTCAGTCTATGGCTGATTCCTGGCTGTTGCTTGACCAATTCTCCGAAGTTTCGGGAAAGACAAGTCAACAGTTCATTGATGATTGGTCAAAGAACCCGGCACAGGCCATGCAAGATTTCTTCTATGGTCTGAATCGGCTTGGGGACGGTGGCGCGGATAGCATTCTTGCGACCCTTGACCGAATGGGCCTGACCGAAATCAGGGAATCCAACCTGATTGCTGCTATGGCAACCCGCCCGGAAATGTTTGCCAACATGATTGCCATTGCAACCCAAGGCTATCAGGAAAATATCAGTATGTGGGAACAGTTTGGGCAGCAGATGGAAACTCAAGAATCTAAAAACGCCATGCTGTCCAACAAACTGAATAACACGATGGCCGATTTCGGTCAAAACGTGGTGGATGCCCTGCAACCCGCCCTTGAAACCGTGAATAACATTTTGGAAGCGTTCAACAGTCTTTCTGAAATTGACCAATCCAAGATTGTCAATCTGATGGGGGCGCTTGTCATTAGCGGCCCCACCCTGTGGGCGTTGGGTTCCGTGGCTGGCCTGATGACGAAGATTGCAACGGCTATGACTACTATCAGCGGGGCGGGCGCTGGCGCTGCTTCGGCTGTGGAAGGTGTTGCCGGGGCTGCTGGTGGCGCGGGCTTGGCTGGTGCTGGGAGCGCCATTGCCGGGGCTGCTGGCGTTGGTGTTATTGGCGCTGCAACCGTATGGGCAGTAAATGAACGCCTAAATAATGATGAAATTCGGGGCAGCGTGGGTTACATCAACAAAATGATTGATGGCAATGCCGAACTTCAGGATGCCTTTGTCAGATGGGTTGAATCAGAAGCGGCTTTGCAAGCTGTCTATGATTCGGGTGATCTGAATAATCCTGCTTTCCCCGAAATTCAGCAACAAAGGGACGAAGCTACAGAAGCCTTTAAAGCTATCAGCGGTTGGCAAAACGTCTATGACGCTTACAGCGCATGGCGGCAAGAGTATTTCATGGGGAATACAGATTGGACATTGCCTGATCTGTCTGCCCAAATGGAACCTTCGGGTGCTGACGTGGCTGCTGGCCTTGCTGCTGGCATATCAGGTAATGAAGGCGCGGCCACGGATGCGGCTTCGGAAATGGGACAGGCGACCATTGACGCAGCAAACGGGGCGTTGGGCGTCAATTCCCCTTCAGTGATAATGATTGAAAGCGGCTTGAACACGGTTCAAGGGTTGGCAATGGGTATCACTTCGGGGGCTGGGCTTGCTGTGGCCGCTATTGCGGCGGTTGGTAATTCTGTCATTTCCACGGCCAACGGTATTCTGAATGCTGGAACCGCTTCTTCTATCGGCTATAACGTGGCTGCTGGCCTTGCTGCTGGCATTCGTTCCGGGTCTGGCCTTGCGGCAGCGGCAGCGGCGGCATTGGCTTCAAGGGTGGTTTCCACCTTGCGGGCCAATCTGCAAATTGCTTCCCCGTCCCGTGTGACTTATGGAATCGGCAACTTTACGGGCATGGGCTTTGTAAACGGTATTCTGGATAATGTGGGCAACGCCACAAATGCCGTTGGAAAGGTCGTGGAAGCGACTGAGGGCGCATGGAATAAAGCTGCATGGTCTGGAATCGGCGTGTTTGCCGGGTTGGAGCATGACCAACTTCTGAAAGATGCCAAGGATGCCGTCAAGGTTTCTGACGCTGACATTCGGAAGATTCGTGATCTGGCAGAACGGGAAGTAATCAATCAATTCACCACGGCAGAAGTCAAGGTGGAAATGCACAATACCAACGAAATCAAATCCAACATGGATTTGGACGGCATTGTTGATTATCTGGGCGATACTTTGACGGAACGGCTTGAAGCTGTAGCAGAAGGGGTGTATACCTGATGTATGATGTTTATATTGGCAATATGCTTCTTCCGATTGCCCCGGAGAAAATCACTACGAAAATCAACGGCAGGAACGAAACTGTCAATCTGATTGACGATGGGGAAATCAGTATTTTGAAATCGGCAGGGTTGACAACTGTCAATTTCAATGTACTGTTCCCCAATTTTCAATATCCGTTTGCCCATTATCCCAAGGGTTTTCAGCGCCCGAAGTATTATCTGGAAAAGTTGGAAACCCTGAAGAGCAAGAAAAAGCCCATTCAGTTTATCATCACCCGGAACATTCCGAGTGGAGGACGGCAAACCTATAAACCCTTCAATACCAATCTGACCGTTTCCATTGAAGATTATCAGATTATTGATGATGCAAAGAACGGATTTGACATAGAAGTTCAAATCTTTCTGAAGCAATTCAAGGATTACGGAACAAAGACATTCACGGTGGAAACCCCTTCGGCCACGGCCCCGGTTGTGGTGGAAGCGACCCGAATTGAATCAACATCTTCGGGTGATGGCAAGAAAAGTGGGGGCAAGTCCAGCGGTGGCAAATCCGGGGGAAAATCGAAAACCTATAAGGTTATGATTCCCGGTATGTCATGCCTGACCACCACAGCCACATCGGTTCAGGCAGCAATCACAAAGGTGATCGGGTCAAGCTGGACGGGCAATGTGGAGGTTGACGGAAAGACCTATTATGTGTCCAAAGGAAAAATCACCACAAAGCCCGCCAAAAAGACCACGGTTCCCGCCACGGTGAAGAAATCTGTGGAAAAGGTCACGGGTGCAATAACCACGGGAATAAAAACCGCTGTGAGTGCCATTTCCACTGTTGTCAAAACTCTGACTTCAACGGTTCGGAAACCAACCACAGTGACCAAGCCTGTTGTGAAACCACAGGCAAAAACGCTGATGATGAAGCAATAAGGGGGTGATTCCCAATGGCTGAAGATGTTACCTTGAAAATGGTCAAAGGTGACTTGAAACTTAATTTTCAAATTGAGATTCAGAACGGCAAGAAAGGTTTCATCCCCGAAGTTCTGGATGGCGTGACGCTGACCACGGAGCGAAAGAACGCCCCCGGCAAGTTGGTTTTTTCTGTGCTGTGGGACAAGAAATTGAAAATAGAAGAGGGAAACCCGGTCAAGCTGACCGTGAAAAAGAAAGTCCTTTTCTATGGATTTATTTTTACCCTGAAGCATACCAAATCCAGCGCCATTCAGATTACCGCATATGACCAAATGCGGTATTTGCTGAACAAAGACACCTATAATTTCAAGGCTGTCAAGGCTTCAACGGTTGTGAAAATGCTTGCCAAGGATTACGGCATTACCACGGGGACGATTGAAGATACAGGATATACCATCCCGGCGCGGGTCATGGACAACAAAACCCTGCTGGACATGATTCAGGATAGCTTGGATATGACCCTGACGAACAATCGCCTTCTGTTTTGCCTGTATGACAAGGCCGGGAAGCTGACCCTGAAACAGTGTGCCAACATGAAGGTTGGCTTGCTGATCGACGCTGAATCCGCTGAAAACTATGATTATACATCCACCATTGACACGGGGGTTTATAACGTGGTCAAGCTGGTTTATGAAAAGGACGGCAAGCGAAAAGCCTATGTTGCCCAAAGCGCAAAGACGCAAAAGAAATGGGGCACTCTTCAATACTTTGAAAAGATCGACGATAAAACCAACGCCACGAACAAGGCCAAGACCCTGTTAAACCTGTACAACGTTAAGAATAAATCCCTGACCCTTCGAAATGTGATTGGAGATATTCGCGTTCGGGCGGGCTGCATGGTGCTTGTCAAATTGGCCTTGCATGATACTTCGCTGTCTAACTGGATGTTGGTTGAAACCTGTACCCACACATTCAATGAGAACTATCACACCATGACCTTGAAATTAAGAGGGGGTGAATTCGCTGGCTGATATGCTTTCCGCGATTAAAGAAGCGGCAAAACAGGCGGTTGGTGGGCTTGATCTGACTTCGGCCATGCTGGGGGAAGTGATAAGCGTTTCCCCCCTTCAGGTACAGATTGAACAGAGGTTGACCATTGAGGAAAGCCAACTGATTCTAACCCGAAACGTGACTGACTACAGTGTGCAGATGACTTTCAGCATGAACACAGGAACCGCTGAATCCCATCGTCACAGTGTTTCGGGAACCCATTCAGTGACCGTGAAAAACGGGCTGAAAAAGGGTGATAACATCCTTCTGATTCGGCAGGATGGAGGACAAAAATTCATCGTAATGGATAGGGTGATGTGACATGGCGTTGATTCCTGAAACAGATGACAATATCCTTGAAGAAGAGGATATGGAGCTGGGCATATATCCAACAAAAACCTACAACATGAACCTTGATGAAGGCAGGGTTGTGGGTTTTTCTGATGATCTGGAATCTATGAAACAGGTCATTTTCCTTGTCCTGAACACAGAACGGTCAACCTATATGGCGTTTTCCGATAATTACGGCATTGAATTGGTTGATCTGTACGGCGAACCCATGTCCTATGTATTGGCCGAACTGGAAAGGCGCATAACCGAAGCGTTGACATGGGATTCCCGAATAGAAAGTGTGGATGATTTTGAATTTGAGGTGGACGGGAATAAGGTTCACGCCACATTCACGGTCAACACTGATTTCGGTGAAATAGAATCTGAAATGGAGGTTGAAGTTTGATGTTTGAGGCTTTCACGTTCGATAACATCATGGCCCGTTTGCTTGACCGGGTTCGGGATGACGTGGACAAACGGGAAGGGTCAATCATATATGATGCTCTTGCCCCCGCTGCTCTGGAACTGGAAATGGCCTATATTGGCCTTGATTACATCGTTCTTCAGATGTTCGCGGACACGGCTGACCGGGATTACCTGATTCTTCGGGCGCGTGAACGTGGGCTTGCCCCGGATGACGCGACGGCGGCAATCCTGAAGGGCGAATTTACCCCGACCACCATCAACGTGACCGGGCAGCGGTTCAGCCTTGGGGAACTGAATTTCGTTGCCACGGCAGCGATTGAGGGGGAGCCTGGGGCCTATCAAATGACCTGCGAAACCCCCGGCGCAGACGGAAACAAGGTTCTGGGGACGATGATTCCGATTGACTATATTGACGGTTTGGAAACTGCCACGGCCACGGAAATTCTGATTCCCGGTGAAGATGAACAGGAAACCGAGGATTTCCGCGCAGAATACTTCAATTCCTTTGACAATAAAGCCTATGGCGGCAATGTTCAGGATTATATCAACAAGGTCATGGAAATTGACGGCGTTGGGGGCGTTCGTGTTACCCCGATATGGAACGGCCCGAGAACCGTTCTGTGTACAATCCTTGATTCGTCCTATAATCCCGCTTCCGCTGCATTGATTTCCACGGTTCAGGAAATTATTGACCCCACCCAAGACGGCAGCGGCGTTGGCGTGGCCCCGATTGACCACATTGTAACCGTTTCCGCCCCCGGCACTGTGACCGTGAACGTGAATGTTCCGCTGGAATTCGATACGGGCTATTCATGGGACAATATGCAAACCGTGGTTGAAGAAACCGTTTCGGCCTATCTGCTGGAACTGAGAACGGCATGGAAGAATTACCTGACCGGGATTCCCACTGTGGTTCGGGTCAGTCAGATTGAAAGCCGGCTGCTGGCCCTGACCGGGGTTGTGGATGTTGGGCAAACCACCATCAACGGCGTTTCCGGGAACCTGACGATTTTGGGAAATGATGTTCCCATAATGGGGGCGGTGACACATGAGGGAAGTTGATCTGTGGGGTTATCTGCCCCCGGTATTGAAAGAGTTCAAGGAAATGGTTGAAATCATGGGAACTGAAAAGCCTGAATTTCAACTGTTGGTTCAAAACCTTGATAACCTGATGAACGACGCCTTCATTATGACGGCCACGGTAAAAGGAATATCCCGGTGGGAATCCATTCTGAAAATCACACCTGATTCTTCGGCAAGCCTTGAAAACAGGCGTTCAACGGTGCTGGCGAAATGGTGGAACATGACACCTTACACCAAACGAACGCTGAAAAACAGGATTGCCACGATTCAGGGGAACGATAATGTTCAGATTGAGTTTTCCCCCGATGACCCTTATTTGCTGATGGTCAATACCCAACTTGAAGAAAGTGGGCAGGTGAACGACCTGATTTATATTCTGGAAACCATGTGTCCCGCTAACATGGGTTTTCACATCGAAAACACGGTTGTCTGTCAATCCGAAATGGATTTGATAAACGGCTTCGGTATGGGAACCCTGACCACAGCCACAATCAAGAGTGATATTGAATGGCAAGACTACAACAACCATGACGAAGAAGAGGAAGTGAACGATAATGGCTAATTTCTCCAAGCTGTATATCACGGATAAGGGAAAAGCCTTGATTGCCAAAAACTATGCGGGACTGGCAACCATTGAATTTCTTGAAATGCAGACTTCCAGCCAAGCCTATAACCCCGAAGATATTCCCGCGCTGACCGCCCTTGCCAACGTGGAACAAACGTCTTTGATTTCTCTGAAGGAAATATTCAACTACTGCCAAATCAAGGTTCAGGCCCCGTTCAACAATGTCGGGCTTGAAACCGGGTATTACATTCGGTGCCTGGGCCTGATTGCCATTGACCCGGATGAAGGGGAAATTCTGTATGCCGTGGCGCTGGAACTGTCCGGGAATTTCTACATGGCAGCGGAAAACGAAAATGTTTCTTCCGGGTTTGTCCCCACGCTGATTGCCACGGTTGGCACGTCCTATGACGTTAATCTGGAAATCAACCCTGAAGCGGTTCCCACGATGGAAGCGGTTCAGACTGTTGACAACAAAATTGTCAATCATGCCAATCTGACCGTTTTGAATGAAGATGGGGTTCACGGCATTCGATACCACGAGAACAAGATACAGGTTTTCACGGGGGAAGATTGGGAGGATGCCGGGGGCAAGGGCCTTCTTCCCGTGCTGAAGGTTTTCGTTACATCTGGGAGTGTAGTTACCTGTTCCAACGGCAGCATTACCGTAACCGGAACGGCGGTCAATGGCGTTTGTTCCCTTGATCTGCCCGCCTATGGCGATTGGAATGTATATGGCACTTTGGACGGCCACAATTCCGATACCGTGACGGTGACTGTGACAGCGGTTCAGGAATACACCTGTTCGCTGTCCTATTTTTCGGCGTCCTTGCTGGTAACGGTGAAATCTGGCGCAACCGTGACCCTGACCAAGCCCAACGGGACTGCGGAAACAAAGACTTCCACGGGAACCGTGACCTTTGGTCTTTCAGCTACGGGGAATTATACCGTGGTTGCAAGCTATGACGGCGCGACCACGGCAACCAAAACCGTGACGGTTGTTCAGGAAACCACGTCCTATTCGGAAACCCTGACCTTCATCACCCTGACCGTGACCGTGGACAGCGGTTCCAGCGTGACCGTCAGCAAGGGCAGCGTGACCAAACAGGCCACGTCCACGGGAACGGCGGTGTTCTACCTGCCTTCAACGGGAACATGGGCGGTAACGGCGACCCTGAACGGCAACACTTCCACGGGCAGCGTTGCGGTTTCCAGCTATGCGGCCTATACTCTGAAGCTGGCCTATTACCGCTATTTTGGTCTGAAAATCGCTATTTCCAATTCTGACCCGGCAACGGCGCTGACCTATATTGGGGATGCTGAAGGAATGTCGGCGGGTTGGGACAACTGGAAGGACACGGCTATTTTCAGCGGAATTCGGCCCTGTCTGGTAAAGAACGGGGTTGTTCAATATTACCTGAACCCGGATAATTTTGCCTACAAAGCCGATGGAACGGCGGCAACCATTAACAGCACTTCGGCGGGTGACGTGATGATTGAAATTCCGAAGGTGGGCTATAAGATGACCACTGACGGAACCTATCATTATATCTATCTGACCGATGACCCGAACGCTGACGGCTATTGCTACAGGGCGCACAGTCTGGACACCGAAAACGATTGTGATTATATCTATATCGGTGCTTATGACGGTTACGTTTCCAGCAATAAGCTGTATTCCATCAGCGGACAGACCATCACGGTTTCCACAACCCTGACCAATTTCAGAACTTACGCACAGGCGCGGGGCACGGGCTATCAACTGTTTTCGTTCTATCCGCTGACGCTGCTTCAGTGTATGTTCCTGATGATCTATAAAAACAGGAACAGTCAGAAGGCCCTTGGTTACGGCTATGTGGGCGGTTCCGCGAAAATCAAAACTGGCGTTGCCAATGCAAAGGGCATGAACTACGGCAACACTTCCAGTCAGACCGATTCGGCGGGAATGTGCTTCCTCGGAATTGAACATTTCTGGGGGAACGTGTATCAGTGGATTGACGGCATTTACAGCGATTCCAGCAGGAACATTCTGACCGCCTTCAAGGATTTCAGTGACACGGGTTCGGGCTATCCCTATAGCAAGGCTTCCGGGGTTTCGTCCAACATCGGAAATTATATGTCCGATGTTGTGGGAACCAACGAAGGCGGGTTCGTCCCCAAGGCCGTCAATGGTTCTTCGTCCACCTACTATGCGGATTACGCTACTCTGTATGCGGGCGCTTGCGCTTTTTTCGGTGGCCGTTGGGCTTATGGTGATGATGCGGGTGCGTTCCTGCTTCGTGTCGACTATGCGGCGTCTAGTTCCGATTCCGGTCTCGGCGCGCGGCTGATGTATAAGCACAAGGCCGCATAACAAAACGACTATGGGCAACCGTTGTTAGATTGGATAGTTGATAAGATCGTTTAACTTGTATTTGAGCCTGAAAAAAAAAGCAGATAACACTAATCTGTATACGGGCAATTGCGCTAATTTCAGTGGCAATTGGAATAATGGTGATAATGCAGGTACGTTCCAGCTTAATGTCAACAATACGGCGTCTAATTCCAATTCCAATCTCGGCACGCAGCAAATGTTTAATTCGGTATCGGGGCCACGTTCCCGCAAGGGTGCGCGGCCTTTGATATATAAAGCCACGGTTGCCCTGCCCCTTGGCAAAATACAAAAATCTCAAATCTGTATTAGTACCCCTGCAAAGGGTGGAAAGTTCGGACAAGAAACATCAGTAAAGAGGCGCAGCGTTGAAAAGGTTCGGCAATATCTATTCCAAAATCTATGACATGGACAATCTGAGGGAAGCGCACAGGAACGCCCGAAAAGATAAGCTGTTTTACCGGGAAGTTCAGATGGTGGACAGTGACCCGGATTATTACCTTGGGGAAATTCAAAGGATGTTGAAAAACAAAACCTATAAGATTTCCGAGGGTGATTATTCGGTTTCCATCATCAATGACAAGGGCAAAGACCGCGAACTGTGGAAACTGCCCTATTACCCACACAGAATCATTCAGTGGGCAATCATGCTTCAGATTGAACCGATTTTTCAATCAGTATTTACAGATTTCGTCTGTGCGTCCCTTCCCAATCGGGGCATTCACAGGGCCATGAATCTTGTGAACCGGGCGCTGAAGGACGAAGGCGAAACCAAATACTGTTTGAAAGTGGACGTTCATCATTTCTATCCGTCCATCAATCACGAAGCCCTGAAGCGGCTGTTGCGCAGGAAATTCAAAGACCCTGATCTGTTGTCCATGCTGGACATGATAATTGACAGTCACCCGCCCAAGGGCATTCCGATTGGTTCTTACCTGTCGCAATACCTTGCGAATTACTATTTGGCCTATTTTGACCATTGGTTGAAAGAATCCCTGAAGGTCAGATATGTGATTCGGTATATGGATGACATTGTGATCTTCAGCGGGTCGAAGGATTACCTTCATTGGGTAGTTCGTGAAATGATGAAATATCTTGATTCTGAATTGGGACTTGCTCTGAAGGATAATTGGCAGATATTCCCAACCGAAACACGGGGCGTTGATTTCATAGGCTATCGGTTCTTTCGTCGGTTTACCCTGTTGCGGAAAAAGACCTGCAAGCGGTTCAAACGCCAAATGCGGAAAATCCGCAAACGCTGGGAGGGCAAACGACGAATCAGTTACCGGGAATGGTGCGCGGTGAACAGTTATCACGGTTGGCTGAAATGGTGCGATTCTTACCGCTTGCGGGAAAAATATATCGTCCCCATATTGGATGCCGTGACCGACTTTTATCTAAACGTGATTAAGAAAGGACGGTTGAACTATGGTTGATGTTGGAATTGTTCGCGGTTCGGCAGAACAGGCGGTTCCGCTGGTGATCGGAACGGATGTCGTTTACATCCACACCGACATTCAGGAAGTTCCGAACGATGACCCTGAACGGGAACAGGCTTCCCCCCTGTATCAGTATCATGAAATCCAGTATTCCAAGGATGAATACATCCTGAAGCTGGCGCAGGAGAACGAACGCCTGAATTCCGATTTGGATAACACCATGATCGGCCTGTGTGATGTTTACGAAATGGTGATTGGGGGTTGATGACAATGGCGGTGATCTATGCGCGACTGATTAAAAGGGGGCTGAAGCGCCTTGATGACGTTCCCGAAAACCTTCGTGCGGAGGTTGAAAAGCTGCTGGACGAAATTGAATGATTGGGCGCTGTGCCTGATCTTGGGAAAGGGGGTGAACGAAATGGCGATTGTTTACGCAACCTTGATTATCAAGGGCAAAAAGACCTTTGCGCAGGTTCCCGATTCCCTGAAGGAACAGGTTCGGGAAATTCTGAATGATCTGGATTGCCCGGAATTGGCTGAATAAGCCCGCCTGTTTTCGGGCGGTGAAATACCCGCCCGGAATGTTGCAAGCCTTATATGGGCGTTATATACGCCCATATGTGGCTATTTTACATGAAGGGAATGATTACCAATGGCGTTCACTGAATTCATGCGGCTGAATTGGGCTTGGATTGCTTCTTTTCTGGGCGTTCTGATTCCTGCGTTCACTTACATCTTCAAACGGCAAAAGGCGCTTGAAAAGGGCATTCAGGCGCTTCTTCGGGCACAGATGATAAGCGACTGGAACCACTACAGTGAAAAGACATTCGCCCCGATTTACGCCAAAGAGAATTTTGAAAACTGCTGGCAGCAATACGAAGCCTTGGGGAAAAACGGCGTTATGTCGGGAATCCACAGGGATTTCATGGCCCTGCCTGACAAACCGAAGGGAGAGAATGAGAAATGAATATCAACTGGATTGTTCGTATCAAGAATAAACAATTCTGGCTTGCGCTGATTCCCATGATTCTGCTGCTGATTCAGACCGTGGCCGCTGTGTTCAATTTTGAACTGGATTTCGGTGATCTGGATAATCGGCTTCTGGCGGTGGTGAACGTGGTGTTCGCGCTGCTGGCCCTGCTGGGCATTGTCAATGACCCGACCACGGACACCCTGTCCGATTCCAAACAGGCCATGACCTACAAAGCCCCCAAACCGCAAGAGGAGTGATACACGATGACGGCGATTGACAGACTGATCGCGGTGGCCCTGGCCGAATTGGGCTATCTGGAAAAGAAGTCCAACAAAGACCTTGACAGCAAGACCGCCAACGCTGGCAGCGCGAACTATACCAAGTATAACCGCGACATGAAAGCGTGGGCGGGTTCCGCTGGCCTGAATGACCAATGGTGTCAGAACTTCGTCGATTGGGTGTTCGTGACGGCCTTCGGGCTGGAAGCGGCAAAAAAGCTGCTGGGCACGTTCACCAATTACACGCCCACGGGTTCCAACGCCTTCAAAAAGCGCGGAACCTATATCAAGCGGGGCAAAGGAACCCCGAAGCGCGGTGACGTGATCTATTTCTATTCCACGGCAAAGGGCAGAATTGGTCACGTTGGAATCGTGTACAAGGTCAGCGGTTCCACGGTGTACACCATTGAGGGCAACACAAGCGGGACTTCCAGCCTTGTAACCAACGGCGGCGGTGTTAAAAAGAAGTCCTATAAGATGACTTCCAGCTATATTGACGGTTACGGCAGCGTGGATTATTCCGTGGTGGACGGCGCGACCCCGGTTCCTGAAACTATTCTGAAGCTGGGTGATCGTGTTCTGAAACTGACTTCCCCTTACATGGAAGGCGCTGACGTGAAAGACCTTCAAACCCGCCTGAACAAGCTGGGCTTTGACTGCGGGGAAGCTGACGGGGAATTTGGCCCCAACACCGAAAAGGGCGTGAAGGCGTTTCAGACCGCCAACGGCATGACCGCCAATGGAGAATTTGACGCCAAAGCCCTTGCCCTGCTGAATGGTGAATCCCCGGCGAAAACTGAAACCGTGTACAAAGTTCAGCAGGGTGATACCCTGTGGGCAATCAGTGCAAAGTTTCTGGGCAAGGGTGATTATTACAAGCGAATCATGGAAGCCAACGGCATGACTTCTACCACGATTCGCCCCGGCATGAAGTTGATAATTCCCACCTGACCCCTTGTTACTATCCTGTCACTAACGCCCCCGCCTGAACCCACCTTTTCGGGCGGTGAAAGTTCAAAGAACCCTTGAAAATGCGGCATTTCAGGCGGTTGAAGATTGAACTTTGATATGGTATAATGACTTGAACAGATGCGGGAACCCATGATTTTATGGGGTTCCCGCTTATTTTTGTTACTAACGTGATATTAGTTCAATGGCGTTCTTCAATTCCTGAATGGTTTTATGAGTATAGACCCTTTCGCCCACATCCTTTGATTTATGACCAAGAATCAGGTCAATACACTTCTTGTTTGCCCCGGCTGAATCCAGTCTGGAACGCAGCGTGTGGCGGCATTCATGGGGGCAATGATCGAAACCCAACTGTTCCATGACGGCCTTGAAATGAGGTCTGTATTGCCCATCTGAAAGCCTGTGGCCCTTTTCATCGGTTATCAGGTATTCAAACCCACGGTTTGCCCATTGTTCAACGAAGGGTTGAATTTTTGAATGGATGGGGACAATTCGCCCCTTGCCGTTTCGGGTTTTGATACCGCCTTTCATAGTTCCAGCTTCTAAATCCACATCTTCAGTTTTCAGGGTCAAAAGTTCGGTGATTCTCCATCCCGAATACAGAAGAATCAAGATTGTATCAACCCACGTCTGATCTGCAATACCCCATAGCTGATTCACTTCATCATCGGAGAACGGAACCTTGGTGGTTTCGGGAATCGGGGCGGCGCTGACCAAAGGGGAATACATTTTGGAAATCACGTCCAATTCCATTGCGAACCTGTCAAGATGACCGAACAGGTTCTTCATGGCCCCCTGAACGCTGTACCCACAGCCACAGTTATCAATGCAATCCTGCATATGGAAAGACCGAATATCCCGGTATTTCATGCCCTGAATCTGTTTGGTGTGGGTGTATGCGTTCTTCAGGCTATTTTGAAGTGAACTTGACAATTTCGGCATTTTCTTTTCAGACCACGTTTGAAAGAGTTCGGCCAAAGTGACCTTCGCCCTGTCCACATCATAGGGATTGCGGTTGTATTCGGCAAGGGCAATCATCCCGGCTTCACGGGTGGGAAAATAACCAATGGTATCATAGATCGGATACCCTTTATCGTTCCAGCCCTTTGTTTTTCGGACACAATAGGGGTTTCTTCGGTTCCCGGACAGCTTGACCACGGAACCATAACCGTTCGGATTGCGCATTTTGACAACTTCCTTTCCTGCTGTTACACTTGCTGTTACAGATGATTTGATTCATCTGTAACGCTGAAAAGCCTTGCGGGACAGCGGTTGTAACAGATGTTACACTTGTTACACTTACTTCTATACCCACAGAATTGATTTATTATCAGGTACGGGATTTCTCGTCCCTTAAAAGATAATATAATAAATATAAGGGGGTTCATCTGTAACAAGTGTAACAGATTGCCCGAAAACCGCTGTGCCACAGGGGTTTTCGCTGTTACAGATGGTCGAAATCATCTGTAACATGATCTGTAACAACCGTAACACGGCGTTGTCAAACGGCATGAATTGTGATAGAATAAGCATGACAACGCCCTTCCTTCATCGTTCGGGGGGTTTGTCGCGTCCCGGTCTGTGTGGTAGCTGGCCGGGACATTTCTTTGTCAGAAGTCTAATGTTGGTCTGATATATGTGGAAATATAGCAATCCCCCTTGATTACAAGATAGCTTCCTTCGTCCATTACCATAGAATAACTATCAGTGCTGGCAATATCAAAATACAAGGAATCGCGTTTTGCTACAATTTCGTATTCGTGATTACTGGAATCATAGGATATATCCGTTTTTGTAGAGTTCGGAATATCTCCATATGATAGTTCAAAGTAATCTGTCAAAGCTGGGGTTAATGTCCAATGTCCTGCGGGAATATCGACCCCAATTTCATAAAACCCGGCTGGAATATACACGTTCTTCCACTCGGCGCGATTCGTGATTTCTTTGGTGATCTGTTCCCGAAGTTCAATGAGTTGTTCAAACGTCATTGAATCAAGGTTGATTCCTTCAGCAATCGCCCCGGTGCAGAACATCAGGCCAACCAACGCCAATGCAATCAGCTTCTTCATTCTTGTTCATCATCCTTTCTGTAGCGGGGTAATTCAGATAAGTCTTGAATTATTTCAAAGACCTTTCGTTTTCCTTCATCGTTCAAGGAAGCGTATAAAGACAATAGTTCCGCTGATTGCGGCCCGAAGTGCATTTGAACCAAACGCAATGTTTGCGTTTCGATGGAAATATCATTTTCCCGTTGGGCTATACTTCGTTCTTTGGGTACATCATGCCCCATCAACCATGCTTCGTTGACATTCAGAGCCTTTGCAATCAAATACAAGGCTTCCTGTTTGGCTTCGTAGCGCCCCGACATATAATGACTAATCCGCGACCTTGACAATCCTGTTCTTACAGCCAAATCAGCTTGACGAAAACCACATGATTCCATCCCTTCTTTCAATCTGTCTTTGAAACTGCTACCCATCGTGTTCACCTGCCTTTCAGGAAAATATTATATCGTAAAGTTTAGCAAAATACAAGCTAAAATAAAAAATGTTTAGGAAAATCACAAAAAAGCCTTGACACGTCATGTTTATGATGCTATACTATCTATGTTGAGGTTGCTAAACCGCAACAGGAACCCCCGAACGAATCCCCCGGTTGGCCTACCACCTGACCGGGGAACAACCCCCGAACGATGAAAGGACGGTTGATCTGAATGAAGTTCTATTTCAAGCTGACAGACAGCGAACGGCGCAAGGAATTGATTCTGGCAGGTTACAACCATGAAGCCGAGGAAATCACCTTGTATCCCGAAACGGTTTCCATTCTGCATGATCTGGAAACCAACCCTGATTCAAACTTCTGGCCTGTGTGGGAACTGGGCAAGGACAGCACTGTTCCAGGCGATTTCCCCACCTTCGTTGAAGCCAAACACGCCTATTATCAGGCCGAAGGCGAATCCATTTACTGCATAATGCACGATTGTTGAAAGGGGGCGCGATTGATGAACACCAAAGATAAGCTGAACCTGATGAAACAGGTTGAAGAAGCCAACGAAAGGCGAATCAAGGAATTCACCTATCACGATAAGAAACATTGGAAGGTCGATTACGCGACCATGAAGGACGGGGTTCAGGAAGAAGATTCATTCATCGTGGTTGCCCTGTCCATCAACGAAGCGTTGGAAACAGCCCAAGCCCTGCTGATTCGGGTGTTTGAGGGGTATCATTGGAACGATGTAATGATCTGGAATATCGGCATTGTCGAAGATGCGCTGTTCTGACCGATGGGGCGCAAGCCCCGCCTAATGCGGCTTCCCATTCGGGAACGGGTCACAAGCCCCGAAAAACGCAGAGTGGGCGCGAACCTTGAAAACTGAACATCAACCTTCAAAGCTATGGCAAGGGTAAAGATACGAACTTTGCGAACGCGCACAAATCAGACGTTCGCCTGTAAAGCGGTATGGAATAGAGCGCCAAAGCCCGCGCCCCGGAATGGCGTGGATATGTGAGAATTTGAAGGTTGTTTGGATAACTGCATTACAATGTTGAGAACGAAAGGGGATGAACGGCAATGACAAAAAAAAGCCTTGGTTCCGCTATTGCCGCGCTGGAAGGATTGTTCCAGCAATTCAACACAAAGTTCTTTGCTGGGGAATTGGAAGCGCCCGTGATTACCGTTTCCCCTGACAATACTTCCGGGGCTTATGGCTGGTGTACAACATGGAAAGCGTGGAAATCCAAGGATGATGAATCCAAGGACGGCGGTTTCTATGAAATCAACATGTGCGCTGAACATCTGACCCGGCCCTTTGAAGAACTGTGCGGAACCCTGCTTCACGAAATGGTTCACCTTGACAACATCGGCAAGGGAATCAAGGACACAAGCAGGGGCGGCACTTACCACAATAAACGGTTCAAGGAAACCGCTGAAGAACACGGCCTGATGATCGAACGCGACCCGAAATATGGTTGGACAATCACCCACCTGAATGAAGATGGGAAAGCCTTTGTTTCTGGGCTGAACGGCGACGCCTTTTCCCTGTTCAGGAAGAAGTTACCCCGAACAGCGAAAGCGGGTTCACGTTCAAGTTCATCAAGGAAATATGTTTGCCCCTGCTGCAATCTGATTATTCGGGCGACGAAAGAAGTTCGGGTGATCTGCGGTGATTGCGGCGTGGAACTGGAATTGGAGGATTGACCCTTGGACATAGATGTTATTTACAACATGGATTGTCTGAAGGGGATGAACAATATTCCTGATTCATCGGTTGACTTGATTCTGTGTGATCTGCCTTATGGTACAACCGGGAACAAATGGGATGTAATCATTCCCTTTGAACCACTGTGGAAACAATACAGGCGTGTTGCTAAAAAAAACGCGCCTATAGTGTTATTTTCTGATGAACCCTTTACCTGTCAACTGATCGGAAGCAATATAAAGGAGTTTCGCTATAAGTGGATATGGAACAAAACACGAGGTTCAAATTTCGCAAATTCACATTTCATGCCTATGAAATGTCACGAAGAAATATGCGTGTTTTATCGTGAAAAACCAATATACAATCCTCAATATTGGTATTCAACGCCATATAAAACAAAAGCGAAAGCACGAAGTAAAGAAATCAGCGGATTGTCGGGTGGAAGTGCTTCAAAATATTGCCCTGAAACAATCAGTGTTGATGGTAGAAGATACCCATTATCAATAATCGACATTCCGAGGGAGGGCAAGCGCCTTCACCCGACACAAAAACCCGTTGCCCTTCTGGAATACCTGATTAAGACCTATACCGACCCCGGCGCTGTGGTGCTGGATAGCTGTATGGGCGTTGGTTCAACCTGTGTGGCGGCTGTGAACACTGGCCGTCATTACATAGGGTTTGAACTGGATGAACACTATTTTGATCTGGCCTGTGAACGGCTGGATGATGTAGAAAGGACGTGACTGAATGTTTGATTATTCTAAACTGCGTGGAAGGATTCGTGAAATCCTCGGAACGCAATCCGCATTCGCAAAGCTGCTGAACATTTCCGAAGCTACCTTGTCGAAGAAGCTGAACAATGATGCTGAATTCACGCAGGGTGAAATGAATCGTAGTTCTGAAGTGTTGGATTTTGCCCTTTCCGAAATCCCGGCATATTTTTTTACCATAAAAGTTTAGGAAGCTAAACAATTTATGGAGGAACTACCCATGAATGACATGATTGTGTTTAGCAATGAAAACCTTGGTTCTGTGCGAACCGTCAACCGGGACGGTGAACCTTGGTTTGTGGCAAACGATGTTTGCAAGGTGTTGGAAATGGGAAATCCCCGTCAAGCACTTTCCCGCTTGGACGCTGATGAAAGGGACGTCCACATTATGGACACCCCCGGTGGAGAACAGAGAATCAACATTATCAGTGAATCAGGGCTTTATGCTTTCATTCTGACTTCACGAAAGCCACAAGCCCACGCCTTCAAGCGTTGGATTACCCACGATGTAATCCCCGCCATTCGCAAGACCGGGCATTACAGCACCAAGCCCGGAATCACCATTGACCCCGAAGCCCTGACGATGATCGTTTCCACGGTGATGACGGAAACGGCGAAGCAAATGATTCCGATGGTTGGAACTGTGGTTTCCGAAACGATGAAGCAAATAATTCCGCTGATTCACCCCGGCAAGGAACCGACCCCGCCCATGATTGAAGCCCCGAAGAAGGGCAAACGCAAGCGCAACCCGGTTTTGCTTCGGGATTTCGTGGATTTGCTGAATCAGGTAATGCGGGAACAGAAGGTGAACGGGAAACAGGTTGCGCAACGAATGAAGGTCAGCAAGACCACAGTTTCCAACTGGAGAACCGGGAAGAGCAGACCGGGGCGTGACAACTATCTTCGGTTCGTGCTGGAATTCAACGTTCCCATTGATGACCTTCGGGAAGGGGTGTTTTGAGTGAAGAAAATCAATGCGGCTTCCATCGTTCGGGATTTGCGCTTTGACAGCGCCCTTGCCCGTGATGTGTACATGGAAAAGCAAACCGCCACAGCGCAGCGCAGGAAACAGGCTGAACCGTGGTTCGTTCCTTATGATTCCCCTGACCCCGCCTTCCCGTTCGGCCTTGTGTGCGGGACGGCCTACAACTCAAGCCCCATGTGGGAACCCTGATCTGAAAGGAGATGAGCACCATGTTCCCCAAAAATCTGAAATCCGTCATGGATGATCGCAACATGACCCAAACCCAACTTTCCGCGCTGACCGGGGTTTCCAAGTCTGGAATCAGTCAGTATTTGGCCGGGAAGGTCGTTCCCAAGGCCAATGTGATTCAGAAGTTGGCCGATGCCCTTGAAACATCAGTGGATTTCCTGATGGGTGATAACCCGGTGATGGACACCGACGCCAACGGCGAACCCATGAAGAAGGTGACTGTGGAAACGGCGGCAAAGGCGCTGGGCAAATCCGAACAGTTTATTCGGGTTTCCCTTCAGAGGGCCACGGCCCCGTTCGGTTTTGCCGTCCATATGCCTTCGGGCAAATGGAGTTACCATATCAGCCCCAAGAAATTTGCCGAATACATCGGTGCTTGATCGGAGGTATCAATCATGGAAGAGAGAACGCGCAAGGTCAGAAAGACCAAAGAACAGCTTCAGGCCGAAGCTGAAGTCCGTGCCCGCAAGGCAGCGGAGCAGACCGTAACAGACGCAATCAGCGGCCTTCGTCGGGCCTTTGTGGTGGGCACTGTGAACAGTGCTGAAATGGCCTTTGTTCCTGTCCGAATCCTGAAGAACGGCCCCGCCACGGTGGTTTTCTGGCAGGATGGCAGCAAGACCGTTGTCAAGCCCGGCCCTGACGTAACCCCGAATGAATACGACGCATTCACGGCGGCACTGGCAATCCGAATCTTCGGCAACAATTCCCGCCTGAAGAAGCTGATTCGGGTAAAGACCGTGGTTGTCAAGCCCAAGGCCCGGAAGGGGGTTCAGACCATCGTTGAGGATGAAGTGGTCAAGCCTGTGGGCGAATATCGCTTGAACCCTGATGCGCTGGAAGAACCTTTGGAGGATGAAGCGGATGAATGAACCAAAGTTCACCAAAGGTGATCTGATGCAAAGGCAATCATTGCCGTTAGGGTTCTGACCTATTTGAACATCAAGCATTGATCTTATTTGAATGGAGGTTTGAACATGAATTGGTTGGGTTACATCATTTCCATGAGGGCATGGAAGAAACATCTGGGCAAGCAGACCCGGAAGCGCAAGGCCGCGAACAAGGCGGCAAGGCAGACCCGAAGGGCGCAGCGGAGGGCCTGACCATGAACCGCGCTGTTGTAATCAAGACGGTGGGCGACCCCGAAATAGCTGGGGCCATTGTTGACGGGATAACCCCAAAGGTTATCCCGTTGAACACGGATGAACTGAAGGCGGTTCGCGCTGAATACGCCCGCCTTCAGGCCCGCAACGCAATACGTTCATATGGGGATTCCCTGCGGTGGCAGGACGTGAAACAGGCGTTGGCTGTGAAATACGCCATTCCCCATCACGGGCGGCTATATAACGCCATTCTGATTGCGTGGGCGGGTCTGTGGCTGTTCATTTATGGTTGGTTCGATTACTTTTCCGAGTGGAACCGGGAAGCATGACATAGGAGGATAGCACCATGAAGAAGTATGAATTTACAGGTGAAACGAAGCTGTTCTTCGGCGTCACTCTGAAGCGCATTCGCGCCCTGATCGAAATTGATCTTGGATGGAAGATCGTCAAGCCCGGTGATCTGGGCGGCTGGCTGGAAAAGGAAGAAAACCTGTCCCATGAAGAAAAGGCATGGGTTTGCGGTGACGCAAGGGTTTTCGGCAACGCAGAGGTTTTCGGCAACGCAGAGGTTTTCGGCAACGCAGAGGTTTGCGGTGACGCATGGGTTTTCGG
>Ga0326511_10000218_pt1 | contig 47929 bp, 45 predicted proteins | sample 0_2496_0518_D_FD_203701 | JGI IMG/M metagenome (GOLD analysis project Ga0326511, IMG submission 203701) | Bovine rumen microbial communities from UC Davis, California, United States - 0_2496_0518 | ecosystem: Host-associated > Mammals > Digestive system > Stomach > Rumen | place: USA... | reverse complement strand
CTATCTATTGTCTGGTGTTCGGTGAGGTCTGGGAGGGTCTATCGATGGACAACCTTGGTGACGGCAAGCTTCGTGGTGACACGCTCAATACGTATAATACACTATTCTCTCAGCCTTGGAACGAGAAGTTCGCCGCTATATGGAATCCTGATGATGAGCTAAAGGCAAAGATGAAGGAATTCCAGACTACTTGTTACACCATTGGAAACATGGCCGTCCTTCCTGATAGGCGCATTGGAGAATGGAGCATTAACAAGCATCGAGGCTGCCATAATGAGTGGCACGATTATGAAGATCGCTTCTTGGAGGCACTGTATTTGGTGTTGATTGGCGATTCCAAGAGAGACCTTGACTTGGAAGAGTTGGTAGAACTGAATAAGAAGGATTTTGTGCCATTTTATGGTAAAGAGGGCTGGGCTAAGTTCGTGGAAGGAAACTTGCTGATGGACTATGTTGATAGCGACTCTGTTCCCGTCGTGCGTTCCAAGGGTTATACTTATTGGCGTGGTGGATATACGAACCGTGACCGCTTTATTGCTGAATGTCATCGTTATATTGATGATAGTACTGAAATCATCCACAAAAGAGCGAAGACGATGATTGCGATTCTCAAACATAAGTTAGGTTGAACATGAAGATAATACTGAGTAGGAAAGGATTCGATAGCCAATATGGTCGACAGGCAAGTCCAATATTGCCTGACGGTACATTGTTATCTTTACCCATCCCCTCGGAAGACGAATTGACCTATGACGCTATCTTATGGGCTGGGCTGTCATATCTTGACATTATCAGGAGATTAAAGCCACGTTCGTATCTGAATGAGAACAGCCATTGTCACCTCGATCCAGACCTCAGGGCAATATCAATTAAACGAGAAAATGGTTGGATGCCAGCATACGGCCAGACGGGGAGTTCGCTATCGGAACTAAGAACAAATGGAGTAAAAAAAGGTGATTTGTTCCTGTTTTTCGGTTGGTTCAAACAGACTGAATACTATCAAGGGAAGTTGCGCTATGTTCCAAAGTCACCAAATCTTCATGTCATTTACGGCTATATGCAAATTGGGGAAATCATTGAATCAGCAGAAAAGATTCCATGCTGGCTACGATACCATCCTCATGCAAATATGGAGAATTATAAAGAGGCATGGGGGAAAGAAATGAATGCAATTTATCTTCCAACGAATCATTTATCTTTTGCTCCAGAACTATCAGGAAGTGGAACTTTTGATTTCAAAAAGAATCTTGTACTGACAAAGGAAGGGTATAGTCGTAGTAGATGGGACTTCCCTGAAGCAATGAGGGGTATTCCTATCTCTCATAATCCCTATGGATGGAAGTCTGATTATTTCCAGTCTGCTGCAATTGGACAAGAATTTGTGATGGATGGAACGCCAGCCGTCATGGATTGGATAAAGAAACTATTTAAAAAAGATATGGATGAATAAGATTGAGATTGTCCAAAACGGCGATGTCTATTCATGTGACATCGGAATCAGCAAGGATGAATGGCTGGACTTGCTGAAAGATAAATCGATGCCCGTTTCATATAAAGAGGCATTACTAAAGTTTTTTTATTATCCAGCTCATCGTGGCTCATGCACTGCTGTCTGCAATGAGTTGGGCGGGAATGCTCAGTCACTGAATCTTTCTGTCTCAAAATGCGGAGAGTATGTTCAGAAGCGGCTCAACAGATTCCAAATCGTCCGTCCTAATGGCAAGCCTTGCTATTGGCTTGTCCCAATGTGTGACGGTAAAGACCTCCCAACTGGTAGTGAAGGGACTTTCGAATGGCAACTACGCCCGGAATTGGTAGATGCCATCAGGGACTATCTGTATTGGTATCTGGTGGAATGCTATAAGGAGGTTCGTAAAGAGATACGAATTGACGATGAAAAATGGGATGAGTTGTATAAATGGAAACTCATTACCCAGTGTCAAGGTCTGGATTTGGTTAGTGTAGTAGATAAGGTGCGAGTAACTAACCTTGTATATACAGCTCTTGTCAGCCCTACGCTTGATTTTGTCATCAAGAATCGACGTTATGATTTTGAAATTGCTCTGAAGGCTTTGTCAAATAGTGAGACTCCATTGACGTCGCGTATTCAGGCATATAAGGATAGCATGAGGCAGGTGGCCAAGGTGCCAGACAACGATAAGCAGAATATCTTTGCGGAGGACGAACGCACTGCAGCAGCTATCCTTACTGGTATCGATCCTGACACTTACACTATCTATAAGTTCGATGTATATAAGGAGGAATGCCATTATTTAGGAGTTGATACGAAATCAACGGGGCAATGTTATGCCCATTTCATGGAACTCATAAAACCGCTTCTGGCCATTGTGGAGAAAGACCATGAACTGCAGGAGTTGGTTAGTTCTTCACTGAAAGGGCAAAGAAAATGCAATCTTTTGTTGGCGCAGGATGTTCTATGGGTGCTCTTCGCCTCTTTCCCCAGTAGAATTGGTTATATTTACCCGATTTTGCACCATGAGAAGCAGCGAGTATGGCTCTGGGGTGAGAAGTTCCTTCCAGAAGAAAAGAGTGTTTTACGTTGTGGTTCGTCAGCAAAGAGCATCAAGGATTTTAGGACATTCAAATCGAAAGCTGCGCTTCGGTCTGCCTATCAGAATGATGTTGGAAACCAAGACATAAGAATTCCTGATGCCTATTGGGCATTTGCCAAGGAAGTAAAAGTAGGTGATATTGTAGTCGTATTCGAAGCGAAGAAGGAGAATGGGAAACAGTATCATCTGCTGCACGGCTGGGGACGCTTCACGTCAGAGTGCAATCTTGATGAAGCGGATGAGAATCCTATGTACAGGGAAGTGGAATGGCACATGCCTTTCTTTGATGAACCGAAAGTTTGCAAAGAAACCAAGCACAGTCTTTTTTTCCAAGGTACGACAGACAAACAGGCACGGAAAATTATAGAATTGTTGAACATAGAATCAGAGGATAATAAGATGAAACAGAAATATGCAAACTACATCAATCTACTTGAAGAGACCCATAACCTTGTTTTAACGGGTGCTCCTGGTACTGGTAAAACCTTTATGGCTCAGGCTATTGCCGATGAGATGGGAGCTGAAACGAAGTTTGTTCAGTTCCATCCCTCATACGATTATACAGATTTCGTGGAGGGTCTGCGTCCTGTCGAGAAGAGTGACGGCCAGATGGGATTTGAACGAAAAGACGGTGTGTTTAAGGAGTTCTGCCGTGAGGCCATCAAGAATTTGGTAGATTCTGAGAAAAGTATCGAGACCCTTACCAAAGAAATGTCATGGCAGGAAAAACTGGATCGATTCGTAGAGGATGCCATAGAGAACGAAACAAAGTTCAAAACCGTTAATGGTAGCGAGTTTGTCATTACAGAGATGAAGAGCCATACCATAGTGGTTCATAACGAGCAAAACGAAAAGACAACTCAGGTGGTCGTTAATGCCGACGACATACTTGAACTGCTTACGAATGAAGTTTCTCTGAACATTGTAAGAGACATCCGCAACTACTTCAACCGAAAATTCGGTACTCAGCCTGACTCCTACGCTTACGTCATCACAAAGGCGGTACGAGACATGAAGCAGAAGATGCCCATTGTGGAAGCCAACAATGTTGAAAGGAAACCGTTCGTATTCATCATTGATGAAATTAACCGCGGCGAGGCCTCGAAGATTTTTGGCGAACTGTTCTATGCTATAGATCCTGGATACAGAGGGAAGAAAGACCATTTGGTTCAGACACAGTATCAGAACCTTGTGCCGGAAACCGACGTATTTGCAAAGGGATTCTATGTGCCAGAGAATGTGTACATACTTGCAACGATGAATGACATCGACCGTTCTGTAGAAAGCATGGACTTTGCCATGCGCAGACGCTTTACATGGAAGGAAGTAACTCCTGTAGACACTGAATCCATGCTTGACTCTCTGCCATGTGCAAAAGAGGCTAAGGAAACAATGAGTCGCTTGAACAATGCCATCGCCGATACTGATGGTTTGGGTGCGGCATATATGATTGGCCCGTCGTATTTCTTGAAACTTGGAGAGAATGGCGGTGACTTCGCCAAGCTATGGAAGATGAACATCGAGCCTTTGCTGAAGGAATATCTGCGTGGATTCCGTAAGACCGCAGAGATCCTTGACAGGTTCAGCAAGGCATATTTTGAAAAGAATGAAGAATCGAAAACAGATGAAGTAGAACTGATAGATGAGGATTAATCTGACAGATAATAACATCGGACAGCCCGATGCAGGGACATTCCTGAGAAAGGATGTCGCTGCATTGTTCCCAATCGCAGATAAGACGGTTGCGCAGCTGTGTAGGGAGAATGAGAACTTACTCATCTTCCCCTACAGCATCGAATCGTCTGATGACAGAATTGGTGAGTCATCTGTCATGAGCATCTTGAATACCGATGATTCTGAAAAGGTTCGTATTACTACAGGTAATGTGATGGGATTCATCGGTGTCGAAAACCTTCAAATCAAGATTAAATCAAGATTTGATGTCGGACGTGACGACTTCCTGCTGCATTATATGCTCCAGAAAGTGTTGTCGTTTAACCTCTTTGATCTCAGTCACAATAATGAGCAAGAGGACGTCTTCGATTTCATAATGTTTATGTTCCCGTATTTCCTCAAAGCTGCCATGCGTCAAGGTGTGTATAGGGAATACCAGAACTTCAAGCATAACGATGCTAATCTCAAAGGGACTATCGACATAGGTAGACATATCGCAAAGAATGTACCTTTTGTTGGGAACATAGCCTACTCGACACGTGAGTACAGTCACGACAACAATATGACAGAACTAATCCGGCATACTATTGATTTTATGAAAACCAAGAGGTATGGCCAGTCTGTCTTGAATGTAGATCGTGAGACTATTGAGAACGTGAAGATAATCGTAGAGCATACACCTTTATATAATAAGAATGAGCGAAGCAGTATCATCAGTAAGAACCTGCGCGTAAAGGCGCATCCTTACTATACGGAGTATCGACCACTACAAACACTATGTCTGCAGATACTCAGAATGGAAGAAGTGAAATACGGCGAAAGTGACGATGAGATTTGCGGCATACTGTTCGATGGTGCCTGGCTTTGGGAGGAGTATGTCAATACTATTCTGCGTGATATAGGGTTTATCCATCCTGAGAACAAGTTGCATAAAGGTGGTATCTATCTGTTTGATGACCATAGCGGTATTCGTTACCCAGATTTCTATAAGGATGACATGGTGCTTGATGCGAAATACAAACGACTTGGCAGTTATGAGAAAGTATCTATGGTTGACCGGGATGACGTACATCAGGTTATGGCATATATGACGACTCTACATGTGGATAGAGGTGGCTTTATTGCTCCGCTGGAAAAGAAACAGGTGAAGATTCCGACCTCACATTTGAAAGGAAGAGCTGCCACACTCTCAATATTCGGCATTGAGATAAGCAAGACTGCTTCTTCGTATGCAGAATTCTGTGAGAAGATGAAAGGAATGGAAAAAGCATTTGTTGAATCACTGAACTGTTTTATAGATAAGAGCTGACATTTATCATGGGAAGACGTTTATCATCAGAGAGCATATCGAAATATCTGGAAGGTGGCATGTATCACTCTTTCCTTCAATATGTGAAGTCCGACAAAGAGTTGGCCTTTGAAATCAGAGTGAAGGATGAAGTGATGATATATTGTCAGAAAAATCTGATTCTGAGAATCACGCATAGGAAGAATGCCTCAGACAATATCACCATGCTCAACCCTCGCTATTACACAAACAGAAAAGATGGTTTGACATTGACCGTACAGCTTAATGAACCTTCTGACTTGCAAGATTTGCACAAGGTCAGGCAGTATTTTGAAGATGCCAAGACTCTGTGCAAAAACTACAAATCACATGATGAGTTTATCGTCCAGCAACAATACAAAACGGTACACAGCTCCTTTGACGGAGATCATCTTGCTATAGACATGGAATGGGCACCTGACCAAACGACTATTCCTATGGAATATAGGTTAAAGGATAAAACAAAAGTCGATTTACTTGTTGTCAGCAACAAGCCCAATGAAGAAGGCAGGCATGAAATCTATCTTGCAGAGGTGAAATGTGGATTGGGTGCTGTAGAAGGAAAATCTGGAATTGAGGATCATGTAAGAATGTCACAGGCCATCATCAACAATATATATGTCAGGCAGATTCTTCTTGGAGACGTTACGAGTATCATCAAGCAGAAAACTCAGTTGCAGTTGTTTGAAGGGACACCTATCGATTATACTTTTTCAGAGTACCCCAAGATCATGTTCATTCTTGCCAACTCTTCCGATTACGACAAGTTGAGCTTTAACAGGATTATCAGCAATCTGGGTGAAGCAGGACGTGACATCAAGATTGAGTATATTGATTCTTCGAAAGCAGCGCAACCAGCTAAGGCCCATTATGGAGGTGACAACGACTACAAAAGAGCTTGCCGCCAACATCAGGCATGGTTCAGAGAGAATATCCTGAAATTGCAGATGGGACGCAACCACTCAACCCGTCAAGGTACAAACGAGACCGCTGAAGAGTTTGAACATCGGCGTACAACAGAGACCGACATCGCTATCCTTACACCTGCTGATGCTGCACGGCTTATGAACTTTGTTCCTGAATACCACGAAGAGATAAGAAAGGAATTCTTGGAGCATAGAGGTGGAATACCCAGAGACTTCGGCTTGATGGCCAACATGTTACGCAGCGAGCATGTCCCTTATAACATCTTCGTTCCAATGATGACAGACTTGGTGACTGCTTCACGTTGTTTCTCTGAGATACTCCCTCATAGAGACATCAAGACGATTCGCAAATGGCTGATTGAATACGCCCCCAACACGATAAACGACAAGACAGCATTCGATGTTTATGTAGAATACGCAACATCCAAGGGTGAAAAGGGCGTGATAGGAATAGAGGTGAAATATACCGAAGAAGGCTATAGCGTGGGTAATAAGGAATTTTCCATGATGCGGGATTCCCAGTCTGCCTATTCGGTTACGACTCGTGATAGTGGGTGTTTCCTCAACAACGACCCCATGCAGTTCAACAATCCTGATTTCATTCAATTGTGGAGAAATCACATCCTTGGCTTGGCAATGCTTCAGCAGGGTAAGGCAGACTATTTTGACTCTCTCACGCTATATCCGTCAGGGAACAGCCATTTCCATTCTTCTGGAAGCCACACAGGAACTGTTGCTGCATACGAAGATTTGCTTACGGAGAAAGGTAAGAACACTTTTCATGCCATCACCTATGAAGGTTTCTTTAAGGCTTTGAGAAAGCACTATAAAAGTGATAGGAATCTATCATGGTTGGATTATCTGGAAACAAGGTATATCAATATCACAAGATTATAAGGAGACACAAAAGTATAAAAGAAGAGTGATAGAATTGAATAAAGGTAATATGGAGTATAATAATTCTGACATTGCAAAATTCGCCGATAAGTATATCGATTTCTTCGAGAAAGAATTTGGACGTACAACGGAGTCGTATTACCGATTCTTCGATAATAACGATTTCCCCAATGACTGCCAGGAAATAGGTTTTGATATGGATTGTGGGCAAACTTTCATTGATGCATACGGAGAACGTGCATGGAACGACATTCGATGTTTGAAGGACAACATAGAAAAGATAAACGATATTCATATTATTGGAAATGCGCTCTTTTCCCAGTGGCGGCATTTCAATCACTGGTCATCACCCTCATACGCAAATGAAGATACAAAAGAATGGTTCTTGATGCTCTTTCGGAAGTTGAAGGATCTCTGTTAATTATAAAAAGAACAGTATGGCACTAAAAGTAGTTAGCAACAAACCCGTCACCGACAAACAGTTAATAAAGAGCCGGTTTTGGTCGAAATTCAATGCCTATAGTCAGGCTTCAGAAGAGTTTTGCAAAGAAATCACTCCACATCCATACGCAGACATACGTAAGTACCAGGACTATGCCGTTGGCCATGGAGCATATCATCTGACGCTTAGTGTCGATTTTACCAATGCCAAATGTGCCGTTGGAATCTACTTTCGAGATGTGGATGCATGGGAAGTGTACTACAATCAATACCGCGAGACGATTGAAAATAATATTGGTACAGAATTGGAATGGAGCAGACACAAGACTAAGGCATCGGCATATCTCATAGAAAGCTATCAGGTAAGTAATGAGGAAGAATGGGAAGAAGCATTTGAGTTCCTTATAACTGCTGCCCTTGAAATGAAACATGAGTTCGCCAAATATCACCCTGCCATAAAGAAATATTGGCTAGTCTCATGGAACGAACAAGATTTCAGATTACATGATTTCATGGAGGCGCATGATACTATCGACTGGAACAACATTGCAAATAATCAGTTTAGTGTGGGTGATGTAGTGTATTTGTATTGTTCAAGTCCTGAACAAGCAATACGATATCAGATGGTGGTCACACGAACAGAAGTTCCTAAAGAAGAGGAAATCGATGATGAAGACTTCTCAGAGAGAGATTCTGAGACCGAATCCCAACACGTCTATCGCATTAAGAGAACTTCAGTTCTTAATGACCCGCTATTGGGGTACAAACATTTGTTAGATCATGGATTAAGCGGATCAGTAAGGTCACCAAGGATATTGAGGGGCCAATTGTTGGCATATATCAAATCTACTATTGACAAGGAACATTCAGATAACGACTTCGAAGAACTGACGGGAGCAGAAGCCTTTTTTGAAGGCGTTAAGAAAACTGTAGTCGTTAATCAATATGAGCGCAATGATGAAGCCCGTCGAAAGTGCATTGCTGTACATGGATATAAGTGCAAGGTATGTGGCATGGACTTCGAAAAGACATACGGTGAGATTGGACATGGTTTCATTCATGTGCATCATATCGTCCCAATATCTCAAATTGGCGAGGAATATCAACTTGACCCCGTTAAAGACCTTGTGCCAGTATGTCCCAACTGTCATGCCATGCTGCATCGAGGCTCAGAGGGTAAAGTGCTAACTGTCGAAGAATTGATAGAAATAATAAGTAAGGAAAGATGATGAAAGTTAAGATTATATGTTTTGCTCTTGGTTTTTCTCTACTACTCATAGTATCCTGTACAAGTAGGAAGAGTCTAAACCCTGATAGCATCAGTGATGTGGATAGTATTGCTATTACAGACTCTATACGTCCAGATTCACTTCATCATCCATCACCAGATGAATTCATGGATGGTCACATGCCACCACCCCCACCACCAGATGGTAAGCATTTAGATGGGTCGCCACCTCCACCGCCTCACGGAAAAGGTCGTCCTCCCCATGAGCCTGACAATATGCGCGGTTTCGACCCTGCATTGGAAGATGACATGGAGGACAACGGTATGAGTCGATATATGGAGAATAACGATGAAGAGGGATGGGATTAAGTATGAATAGAATACTGATTATTTTGATTAAGTAATGATGTATGGCAGGATCATTTGACTTTATAAGCCTTACTCCTGGCTCAGTTAACTGTAGGCTTTATCTGGCTAGTCAAGCATTATCATTTGCCGATGGAATATGCATTTGATCTTTGTGTAAGCGATTTAAAATGGGTTGCCACAAAATGGCATCTTTCATACCATGCTGTGAACCTAATAATATTTGTTCTATGGTGGCTTTCGTTTGTTGGTATGAATGTTTTCACTGCATATTCTATCTATCGTGGATAGTCATGCTGTTAGTTCTATACGGAAAATCCCTCTTGTGATTTAGGGTTTTCCGCCCTCCGTTTTAGAGTTTATCCTTTGCAAAACAGCAGAAAAACACCGATCTTTGCACTGTGATTAAGAAACAAAGTGTTTAACTCTTTTAAGATAGGAGATTAAGATATGAAGAAGATGATGATCCTGGCAGTGATGATGGTCATGACTATCTCGGCCAACGCAATGAATTATAACGCAGCAAAGCACGAGGCACTTTTCCTCTCGGACAAGATGGCTTACGAGCTGAACCTCACAGCTGCACAGTATGATGCAGTCTACGAGATCAATCTGGACTACCTGATGAGCCTGAACGGACATGGTGACGTGTTTGGCATCTGGTGGGATCGCCGCAATGCAGACCTCCGCTTCGTGCTGAACAGCTGGCAGTACGACAAGTACATGGCTCTGGTCCACTTCTATCGCCCCGTGGCTTGGAAGGCCGGCGGTTGGACATTCGCAGTGTACTCTCACTATGGCAGAGACCGTTTCTTCCATGCACATCCGAAGGTGTTCGTTAGCTACAAGGGTGGTCATAACAAGGTTCATGGTTCACACTATGCTCACACGCACAAGTCCGCACCTGCAATGGGAAATCGCAATGCTCCGATCCACGACAAGAGAGCAAGAGTAGTGCATGACAGAGGCCTTCATCCTAGCAATAATCACATGGCCATGAACGACCGTGGTGGCAGGCACGGACACTTCTCTCACAGGTAAAGTTGTTTCCATTACTCTATCATATGCCTCGCAAGAGGACTCCGGGGAATCTCAACAATGGGGTTCCCTTCTATTTTTGTTGAATTCCATTTTTTCGTCTTACCAAATTAGTTAGTGATTCTTCAGTCTCACTCGAATGATAACATCCAAACGTCTGTGCGTCAAATTTACGCTAAAATATGTAATTTCGGCAACACAAATTGTGAAAAACAGTTAAATATCGATCCTTTTCAATGTCTTTGCGTAAAAAATACGCATTAAAATTTGGAGGCAAAGATTTTTATTATTATCTTTGCGTCAAAATTACACAATGGTATTAACAATTAAAATAAAAAATTATGGAACAGAACAATTTTAATGAGAAGAACGCGAGTGTGAATTCAACAAGTGAAAACACTTATGCAACTAAAGTGAAGAAAACTGCCAGAAAGCAGTTAGAGACCGTGAATGTTCGTATGAAGAGTGAGAAAATCATGAAGGAGACCAATAAACGCTGGATGTTCCTCGAAGCTTCTCATAAGTATCGACGTTTTGTTGCCAAAGAAACAGGAGAAAAAACTACTGATGCTCTTAAATGTGAGTTGTTGGATGGGTTATTTATATCTCTTAATGAACGTAATAGTTCAAAAACCGATAGAGAACAGGCAAGGCTAGTAAGACGTATAGTCGAGAAACGACAGGCACAAGCGGCACATCATAAATTAGGCCGAACAAACAACCTCTATGCTTCTAAGGTGTCAAGCGGCAATGCTAGCAAATGCATGTTAGCAATCCACCGGCAGATGTTTGCTATGTCAGATGCTTATATGGCTTAAGGTTTCCTAGCTATTGAATTATATCAAAGACTAATAATACCTATGATGGAAAAGAGCATCTCAGTTAATATATTTAGGGTAGTGGACGACTTATGCCCGTTCGTCCAAATAGACTATATGGATAAGTATGCAGAAGAGCATACAGGATTGATGATACTGGATTCCGGTAGTACAGTGAATGTCTTGTCTAAACATATGGTAGAGCAAATTAGTGAGTTATGCAAGATTCATAATGAGACGACAGAAGTTCTGACAGTAACAAATGAATTAATTGCCACCGATAGTGTTCGATTCTCATTCGTTTTCGGCGGAATTCAGTATTGTGACAAGTTTTGCATATATGAAGATTACCAATGTGAGAAAGTAGAAGATATTCCAATCATCGGCATATTGGGAAATGAATTCATGCAGAAACACTCTTTGGTTATAGACTACAATGAATATACACTTCATTCATCCAATGCAACTCCAGAAAACTTGAACATTTCTGAGTGTGACTTCTTTTTTCCAATGGGAATTGGACTTGATTATTATGGTGTTCCGGTCCTGTCTATCCAAAAAGATGGACAGGACATTGTAACACTAGCAGATTCAGGAAGTGCCGACAATATACTATCAGAAAAGGTAATTAGTAAATACAATATTCCTTGCAGAATAGTCTGTGAAGAAAGTTCTGTTCATGGCATATCAGGAAGTATTAAGGCAAAAGACGCACAGGTCACATTCAATCTTTTGACCTCTCGTATGGAAGAGCCTGAACTAATCCCGTATGAAGACCATTTTATGATCTCACCTCTCTCATTATCAATCGCCAACGATTCCAAATATGGAAAAGGAAATGTGGAGATACCACCGATTGAAGGTATCCTTGGAGCTCCATTTATGGCAAAGGAAGGCTGGATTTTGGATTTTGGTGCCAAAATTATATACAAGCCCAAAATTTCGTCAATCTACACAAATGCAGTATGAATTTGAAAAAAAGTAATATGGAATTAACCGGTAAAATAATTATTGTACAGAAACCCATATCCGGGAAATCAACAAAAACAGGAAATCCTTGGATTAAACAGGAGTATGTCTTGGAAATACCTGGACTATTTCCTAGACATTTTGCCTTTTCCGTCTTTGGTGAAGATCGAATAAAACAATTCAATATACAAAACGGTGAGAGCCTTACAGTACAGTTTGATATTGATGCTAGAGAACATAATGGCAAGTGGTATAATGATTTCCAAGCATACACTGTTAAAAGAACTCAAGTTAGTCTCCAACCTATTTCTGATGCAGAACAGGCAGGTGTTGATTTGCCGTTTTTACCAATTACTCCCAACAAAGATCACACTTTAATTCCTGATGATGGTTCAATATTGCCATTTTGAATATACGATGAAAGAAGAACTATACAATTCAGAAAACTTTTACAGCATCTCATGGCATTCTGAACAGGAGAGTTTTTACTATGACAAATGTTTGGAGCCCCAACATTTGAAACCCATAGAAGAGTTTCTGCTGGAAGATAGAGAACTGTCACCTTTCAGCGAAGAATTATCAATCTACGCTGAAGCGAGCAAATGTGTGTTGGAATTTGATATTTACACAATAGAAACGGCGTACAGAAGAGGCAACAAAGATTCTGTAGAACTAATGATGGATTGTTATAGAATGGCTACAAAAGACGGAATATCTGAGGCCTACAATAATATTGGCGTATATCTAGCAATGACAGATAGAGTGGGAATGGCATTACCCTATTGGAAAAAAGCTGCGTTAGGAGGGAGTTGTTGTGGCTGGATTAATTTATTGGGATACTTCGAATCGATAAAGAGTAATGAGGATGTGCTTCTGTGCCTAAATAAGTTGGAAACATTGAATCATCCCATTGGATGTTGGAATTTGGCAGTCGCGAATCATTTTGGCAATCTTGGTCTTGAGCCAAACATAGATAACGCGAAGTCACTATATAAAAAAATGATGATGCTGACATACAACAAAAAAGCGCATTCTGTTGGAACAGAGGACGTGCTATTACAGCCAAAAGCTATGGCCAATTACAATTTGGCAAAAATACGTTTATTGACGGAAGAGCACACTAAAGATAATCTTGAAGATATATTGAACTCTCTAACATCACCCCCCTATGTTATGTCAAAAGGTCCTAGGGAGAGAGAATTAATTGCAGATATAAATCGTATGATAAAAAGACTATAATTATGGTTATGCAGGAAATAAAAAAAACAAGAGAAATGGAGAAATTTCATTGCTACATACTGTTTGAAGAAGTAAAGGAAAAAGTACGTATGCTTAAATCCTATGGTATTGGTGATGACGAGATAGACACGCTATTACATGATGACGAGATATTCCCCAAACTCACAATAACCAAAGATTACAAGATTGTGATTGGCGAAGAGAACCAATCTGAAATAGAAATGGAACCCCTTGTCAAGGCAATATATCTCCTTTTCCTCTCTCATCCAGAGGGGATTATCCTAAAATGCCTCCCGGATTACCGTAGAGAATTGAAGAACATATATAATCTTGTTAGACCACAAGGTTTGACAGATAGAGCTGAAAAAAGTATTATGAATGCAACGAATCCTGTACAGAATTCAATAAATGAAAAATGTGCAAGAATCCGCAAAGCATTCTCATATGTACTACCACAGCGTTTAGTGAAGTATTATGCCATTTCAGGCAAACGGGGTGAGGTAAAAAAAATTGCCCTTCAACGTGACCGAATTATTTGGGAGGTTCGACTTTAATGACCTCACAAGGATTGTGAATTTCATATTTTTTGTGAGAATATGAGAAACATGTAATTTTGCAAGCTAGTAATTGAAAAAAATAGTATGATCTTGCTTCCTATCGCCATTTTAATAGCACATTTGGGGTTTCTTCTTTATCCTGTTTATCGGGATGAAGTATTGGATGCCTATTCATGGACGCCATGGACTGAAAATGAATATGTATTATTCAAGAAGGTAATGGGCAATAGCAAGGCTGTAAAGATGCGCCTTGTAATTAATTGGTTAATTTGGCCGTTTTTATTACTATTAATTCTTGTGATGCCAATTGTCTTCCTCTTTAAACTACCTGGTATACTAAAGGAATATGATGGAGAAATAATTTATAGTAAAGATGGCAAGAAACTAGTAAAGGTTACCGAGAAATGTAGAAGGGTAAAAGTAAAAAAGGGGGTTGAAGTTATTGTTGAAGGGGCGTTCGACAGCACACGGGTTCGTCATGTCATTTTGCCGAACACAGTTCATGTTTTAGAACCAAATGCTCTTCTAAGGGCACATTACTTGGAAAGTATTAATCTTCCTGACTCTATCATTACGATCGAAAGATACGCATTCCATTATTGTGGTAGTTTTGATAAAGGATTAAAGAAGATTGTGCTACCAAAACACCTACATTTTCTTGGCGAAAATGCCTTCTATGGTTGTGATAAATTGGAGCAGTTGACTATCAGAGGTGATTTTATGTGGAAACAGTCATGGATGAATAACAATCCATTCTATTATACTAAAAAACTGACTGTCATAAAGAATTCAAATCCCAATTTCATGGTTAAGGATGGGATGCTCATGAGTGCTGACGGGAAAATCCTATTCAGATGTGTCAATGACGATTTAAGGGTTGTTATAAGCGATGGTGTGGAAACCATAGCACAGGGTGCTTTCTGCGGAAGAAACCAAATGGAGAAGGTAATTCTACCAAATTCTCTGAGAACAATATGTAATGATGCATTTAGAGGTTGTCACGACATTGACAATGTTGAAATTCCTGAAGGTGTTCTATCAATTGGTGTTGAGTCTTTTAGCTTCTGTAGAAACCTAAAAACAATGGTTTTGCCATCGTCACTTATGGAGATAGGTTATAGCGCATTTGAACATAGTGACAATCTAAAAAACTTCATATACCCTAAAGACAAGGAAGTAGAATATACAAAAATGATAGAAGACGGGAAGAATAATTTACCATTTTAAAAAAAGAGTTTAAAAAGCAGAATTATGACAGATTACGAGTACATTATTCAGCAAGTGAAGAAATGCCACTATTCTGGGTGGAACGATGAAGAATTGAGGAAGTGTGTAGATATGTTGCCTGGATTGACCAGAGAACAGCAGGTTTCACTCTTTCGCAGTAAGTGGGTAGAGCATGAGAAGACGCTCAAAGAGGCAATCTTCAATCTGCTCTTCAAAGATAGGATTGAGGAACGAGATAGGAAGATTAAAGCCATGAACGTGGATGAACTGATTGAAAATCTCCACGATGAGAATGGCTACGGTAAATTCATTGTCTTGGAAATGAAAGAGCGGTATGATTCTCTTGAAGATGAGGACAAGGCAAAGATTCTTGATACGTTGTCAGAAACAACTAAGGCAAACCAGAAGTGGGCTGAAGGAAAAAGAAAACAGATGAAAGGTGACAAGTAGTAGGTATGCCAGGACAAAGGAATCAATACAGACAAAACCAAGGGAGAAACGGACAGTTACCTTTAGATTTCTCGTATGGCCATATTCAGCCACAAGCTTTGGAGGTTGAAAAGGCTGTACTGGGTGCATTGATGATTGACCGAGACGCCTATATGGAAGTATGCGAGACGTTGCACGAAGAAAGTTTCTACGAACCTCGCAACCAGAAAATCTATGCTGCCATTCAACAGCTGAGTATGGAGGAGAATCCCGTGGATGTACTGACTGTGACGGAGCAGTTGGCAAAGATGGGGACTCTTGAAGAGGTTGGCGGTCCTGGCTATATAGCGGAACTAAGTTCTCATGTGGCTTCTTCTGCCAATATTGCATACCATGCTAATATTGTTGCTCAGAAGTATCTATCAAGGCAGCTGATTTCGTACACAAGTGTCATTGGAACCAAGGCATTTGATGAAACATACGATGTGAACGATGTGATACAAGAAGCTGAGAGTACGCTCTTTGAAATCGCCCATAAGAACATGAAGAAGGACTATACATCTGTAGATCCTTTAATCACAGAGGCAACCAAAATCATGCAGGCATCGGCCGGGAACAATGGTGGCGTGACAGGTATTTCAACAGGCTATTATCGACTTGACGATGTGACCAGTGGTTGGCAAAATTCAGATTTGGTCATTATTGCAGGAAGACCAGCGATGGGCAAAACGGCCTTTGCACTCTCAATGGCCAAGAATATTGCGGCAGACCAGAAGAAGCCGATGGCCTTTTTCTCGTTGGAAATGTCTGGGGTTCAGCTTACAAACCGCCTGATATCCAACGTTTGTGAGATTGGAGGCAAGAAAATCCTGAATGGCAACTTAGACCGTAACGACTGGGAGAGGTTCGATAAGAGAATCAATAATTTGATTGGTGCCCCTCTTTATATAGATGATACGCCAGGACTTTCTGTCTTTGAACTAAAGACCAAAGCACGCCGTCTGGTTAATGAGCACAAAATCGAACTGATCATGATAGATTACCTACAACTGATGAATGCGAATGGCATGCGGTTCAATAACCGACAGGAGGAAGTATCAAATATCTCACGTTCGTTAAAAGGGCTGGCAAAAGAACTGAATATACCCATCATTGCATTGAGCCAGTTGAACCGTGGTGTGGAAGGAAGAGAGGGAGCAGAAGGGAAACGTCCCATGCTTTCAGATCTCCGAGAATCCGGTGCTATAGAACAGGATGCAGATATGGTGGTTTTTGTGCATCGCCCAGAGTACTATCATCTGTATGAGTCATCTGATGGTACGATTGACTATCGTAATAAGGCTGAAATCATCATAGCAAAACACCGTAAAGGAGCAACGGACATTGTCTTATTGGACTTTAAGGGTGAGTTTACTCGATTTGAGAATCCTGAGGATAATTCACTAGGAGATCTTCCCTTGACTGAAGGTGGAGAAATTAGGGGTTCGGCTATAAATGGTGAGAATGGCAACATGCCATTTCCTCCGCCTGATACCAATGAGCAATTCAATGTAGTATAATCATGACCATTGAAGAAGTGATAGACAGAGCTGTTCAGTTCAGACAGACCATTAATATTGAATATTGTACTCGAAGCGGGAAGGTATTTACCTGTGAGATTACAAATATTGGATATTCTAACTACTATGGTGGTGGGTATATAGTGGCTTATCGAACAGATATGGGTGAAGACAGAACATTCAAGGTGAGTAGAATCCTGAGCGTAAACGGGCATTCCTTCTCTCGGATTTTTTGGAAGCAAATTGGCGATGACTTTAAAAGAATATATTGAATTATGAAGAAAAAGACAGTTTTATGTTTGATGGTTATGCTTACCATCTCTGCAATTGTTAATTCAGAAACGCATGATGTGAATACAATTTTTGGCAATGCAGAAATTGTCAAGTGTCCATATTGTGGGACAAAGAAGGAGTTGATGAATATTGTTTCAGGAAATACGTTTGGAGCTGTGTTTTGGTCAGACAATAAGAGAAAAGCTCCCATGCTTCCTCAAGTATCTCCTGTACAGAAATGTCCTCATTGTAAGAAGTATTATTTTAAACGTAAGAATGAACATGGTATTGGTAAGAACACATCTTCAGAACGTGGTGAGTTGACCTACTCAGAGTGGAAGAAGGCATATAATCAGTTTATGGCTGAAAAAATTAGCGGAAAGGACAAGGCGGATTTGTATTTTTGGCTTATCCAAGCTTACAATGACTACTATTTTAGGGATTCCAACTCCCATGCGCCAACAAAAGCTGAATATGACTTCTTCGTTAAGATAACGCTTTCATTTATTAAGAACTTTGACTGGACGCAAGTAGATCATCCCTTGCTTAAGGCAGAATTGTATCGTGAGGCCGGAAAGATGCAGGAGTGTGCAAAAGTCCTTAACTGCATACTTTATAAGTCGCTGCAGGATTTTGAAAAGGACATATACAATGGCATCAAACAGCGAATGAACAATAACGATAGTAAAGTTTTCAAACTATGATTTGGCATATATTAGGCATATTGGCTTTCGTCGTGATATATAATATTTATCGCTACTATCATGAGGACGACAGCTATGAATATAGTTCTGTGGCAACGGACACGTCAGATAACAATCAAATAACGGGAACAAATATGGAAGAAACAATTAGCACAAGACAATTGGCTTTGAAAACAATTGAGAATATAGGGAGTACCCCACAATACACAGAAGAAGGTAGAATCCAATTCGAATATCAGGGTATTATTTTCCTAATGGAGGCTGCCAATGACTGTATGTTTGTAAATTTGATATGGCCTTGGTGCCATAGTTTTTCCAAATTTGACATCGACGAGTTATCGAGGGTTCGCCAAGTGATAAATGACATAAACATGCGTGGAACTGCTTCTGTCTTTTATAGCATCACAGATTCTGATGACGTGGCTGTACATATCAAGAAGCATTTCTTACTTGTTTCTCAGATTCCAGGCATAGAGGATTATCTTAAACTGATGCTAGATAGCTTTTTCAGAACTGCCAGGACTTTGGATGTGGAGATTGAAAAATTCAGATTGCAGGAATGTGAAAGATAAACTAAAACAATAACGGTATGAATAAGGAAATAGGGAAAAAGATTGCGGAAACCGTGTGCAAAGCATGGAACACGCTTGATGGCTCACTGTTCGAGTCCATCCTAAGTGATGACTTTGAATATATTTCAGTGTGGGTGTTTGAGACAATGGAGGGCAAGGACAAGTACCTTGAATACATCAAAGGCAAATTTGAGTCAATAAGAAAGGGTAATAATCCTGTCGTAGCAGAGATCTTGTATCAAGAGATTATTGGTAAATATGTGGTAGTCCTAAATCAAGGTGGCAATTATGCAGCTCTTGAACCAACCATTCAAGATGATAAGCTTAAGAGCTTATGGATGCGTCCTGTGGAGATGACATTACCCGCAGTGTTTACCTCAAAGAAACCTGATCATTTAGAGAAGCCAAAGGAAGAAAAGCAAGAAACAGAGTACGGAAAGTTCTCAAGACTATTCCTTGAAGCACTGATGGCAAGGGATTTCTCCTTAGTTGAAGATCTTCTGGCTGATGATGCTGTTCAGATTCTATATGATTCCAAGGAGTTCGTTGGTAAGAACGAGGTTATTTCATATTGGAATGGATGGCTTGAAAGATGGAATGAGCCTGCAGAATCCACAAAATATGAAGTAAAGCATTGCAAATACTACAATCGCGAGGTGCTGAGCATCCAACCGTTTCGTTCTAGGAATCTTTATCAGATGGCAAGGATAGAGAATGGAAAAGTGCAGCAACTAGTTCTTTGTCCTAACCCGTTGCAGAGTCCTATAATTCGATATTGGGATTTGGATCATTCACCTCTATTGTTTAAAGACCTCACAGTCATGCCTCATAGAATGGGGAAAGACCTTGAGCCACGTCCTCATAGAATCCCCTGTATGCGATGCGGATGTAAATCAGAAAAACTACAACTGTATGAATATACACACGATGCAGGGCCTTTAGGGTACAAAGGAGAATTATCTGTCTGCACAAACTGTATGGAGGCGGTGGAGTTTTTGCCAACGGTATTGCTGAGGTATAAATAGATGGTAATAAGACCTTATGGTAAATAAAAAGCATATTATATGGGGATGTTCTGGTATCGGATGCCTTACTGTTTTAGTGGCAGCTCTGATAATTGGTTCGTATGTTTGGTATGTAGCGAAAGCCTTTGAAGATTTAGGTAATCCAGATGTCAGGAGGACGTATTTCGATAATCCAACAAAAATCGAAGAAGCTATTGGAATTAGATTGCCAGATTTCACAATAAAGGAATATAAACCAGGAGAAGTACACTTTACTGGTGATTTCGGTGACACCATGATTATTGAGTTTCATGAGAAAATTCCAGAATCCGTATTTGATAAGTTTGAATACGAATCAAGTAAAATCGAGAAATCTCACGAGGAGGATTTTTATCGTGTAAGTATAAATGTTGATAGTGTGGGAGTTCGTTATAGCAATCCACATTTATTTAATCATGATGAGTTTATTGAAATTACGTTGTGGAGAGATTCGTTAAATGGAGTAATAGTTTACGGGAAATGGTAGGAACAAGTAACAGAATGAACATTAAAATTGGTAATTTGTTCAAGGGTGACAAGGTAATCTGGATGATTCTCTTCTTACTCTGCATGGTCAGTGTTGTAGAAGTGTTTTCTGCTTCAAGTGTACTGACCTATAAGAGTCAAAACTATCTTAAACCAATTACATTTCACTCTTTCACCATTATTACAGGTGTGATTGTAGCCATTATCATACAAAACATACCATACCGAAACTTTAGGTCAATGATACCTTTTCTGACTATATTCTCTGCGGTTACTCTGTTATGGGTACTATTAGCTGGGGCGAAAGTGGGCGATGCGGGACGATGGATTAGTATATTTGGCCTAACCTTCCAGCCTTCAGAAATTGCAAAAGGTACTATTGTGTTACTTGTTTCTCAGATTTTGGCCATGTCGCAACGAGAAAACGGGGCTGATAGAAATGCCATTAAGGTTATTCTTTGGATAACCATACCAACATGTGTTATGATTGGACTGGAGAATCTCTCAACGGCAGTCATGCTTTTCTGTGTGGTTTTTATGATGATGTTCTTTGGCCTTGTGCCTATAAAACAACTTGTGAAACTTGCAGGCTATATCATACTAATAATAGCTTTCGCGTTGGCCATAATCATGTTAGTTGGGCATGATATTAGTGACGAAGATAAGGAACTGGCAAGAACCGAACAAGTGGAAGTGTCCCAAGAGAAGAATATTATTGAGAAGATCTTCCATCGTGTTGACACATGGAAAAGTAGAATCATCAATTTCGGGAAGCCCATGCCTGCTCCTGAAGATTATGATCTCGACAAGAATGCTCAGGTTGCCCATGCAAATATTGCCATTGTGACGAGTGGAATGGTTGGAAAAGGGCCAGGAAGAAGTACGGAGCGAGACTTTCTGTCGCAGGCATTCTCGGATTTCATTTTTGCTATCATCATTGAAGAGTTAGGACTGTTGGGGGCACTTGGAGTAGCTTTCCTTTTTATAGTCCTTCTTTATCGATGTGGCCGTATAGCCAGCAGATGTGAAAAGAGGTTCCCTGCTTTCCTGGTTATGGGGCTTGGAATACTGCTTACATCACAGGCTATTTTTAACATGATGGTTGCTGTGGGACTTGTTCCTGTAACGGGCCAACCACTGCCACTAATTTCAAAAGGCGGCACATCAACGATCATAAATTGTGCCTATATAGGCGTGATATTAAGTGTTAGCAGATATTCTAACAAAATAAGGTGTAATAATGGATAAAAAGATTGTTTTGATTACTTTGGGAATCCTGATTGCTTTCAATCTTTCTTGCACAAATAAGCCAAGTGGCCAACAAGGGAAACAGCCAATAGAAGCTGACAGTCTAGCAGCTGATACTATTACGAAATTAGACCCGATGAGTCCGTATTGGTATGATAAAGAACAAACGGAGGTGACTTTCTCGGAAAAGAAAGACACACTATACAGGTTCCCAAGAATAAAGATGGGAGGAATATATTCCATTCCATATACTGTCAAGTATATCGAGCAACGGGCTTTTCTGGGTTGCAAAGAACTCGAAGAGGTGTATGTTTCCCAATCAGTCAATCATATAGAAATGGCAGCTTTCGAGAGTTGCCACAAGCTTGAATATGTATATCTGTATGCATCTATTGACACTATCCCCTTCAGATGCTTTAATCATTGCGACCATCTAAGGGAACTGCATTTGGGAAATCCGAAGCCTCCCTATATAGAGGAATTTGGCTTAGATGGGGTTAACAAGGATTCCTGCGCTTTATACGTTCCAAAGGGAACAAAAGGGCTTTATAGAAAGAGTGAAGGATGGAAAGGTTTCAAGACTATAGAAGAGGAAGAGAGCTGTTTGTCCGTTTACAAGAAGTCTACGGGGAATGGGCAATACCGCGATTTCTTTATTACTAACGGAGAGAATGGCTATCGGTTTATGGCATATGATTCTTCAAAAGATAAGTACTTTGACATTGACTTTAATGCTGATGATTATCTGAATGGCGGCGTTCCCGGAATATCTGCTTTTGCAAGTCCCGATGGTAGGTATGTCTATGTAGTCGGTGACATTCTTGCCAACAGCACTGGATGGGTATGCACGCTTATCATCTACCAAGTAGATACAAAGACCCTCAAAGCCAAACTTGTCAATGGAGTTGCGGCATGGAGGCTAGAGAAAGACGGATTTACAGTAGCTTCCGAGACCCGATGTACAACTCCTGAAGCAGAATTCTCCTATCAGATGGATTTTGCCTTTGAGGACATCACCTATGGTTTCGATGGGAAGGTAAAGCACAAAAGCAAAGAATATTCATCCCAAGAGGTTGAACCCAGATATGGCAAAAAAAATAATGCTGTCAAAGGCTTAGGAGTGATTAGACATTCGTTTTACGATTTAAAAAGGAGCATATGAGAAAGTTTATATTCATTTTTATTGCAATTATTATTGTTGGTATTGCGGTGGTTGCAATTCCTAAGCAAAAGAAAGAGGTACCTGTTTCTCGGGAAGCAGAGAAAGAAGAAGCTATCGACAGTGCTGCTGTAGCTGCCAGTAAAGAAGCCTCTGAGAGATTGGCATACTGGTTTCCACACCATGATTCGCTCAATCATGGATTGGTGCTTGTGGCAGAAGAACTGTGGCAGATTGACTCTGCTGCAGCAAATTCCAATACTATTGGTAGATTTGTGTGGCATGAAAGATGTGAGAAGGCCTTATCACATTGCTTTGACTCGATTCATCCGGGATCCAATCTGTCGAGGATGCAAAAGGCTGACTCCATGCTGACAGAGATTGCCGCCTTCTTCGAACAGGATGCAGACTATTCCACTATGGGGATGATTGTGAACATTGATTTACAGAACGATTTCCTTATATATCGTATGGCAGCAGAAGCTAGTTGCATTCAGAAATATGAGCCGTCATTTGTTGATGAGTTGAATGCTTGGGATAGCTTCCAGCAGGCCATGAATGACTTCTGTCTGGGTGTTGTTAACTGGGATTGGTTTGGTGGAAGTGGTGCCGGTCCTGCTTCGCTTGCAGAGAGGAATGCCATTTTGGAATGCCGTTTGGAAGACTTAAAACGTATTCACAAACAGTACCGCAGGGAGTTTACCATGCGAATATATGACCGCGAAAACATCGGAAAGGATATAGACAGCCACCTCATCCGATCAAAGGCAGGCTTTAAGAAGGCTGTTGATAAGGTCGGGAACTCTATCACCAAGGATGATGATGCCAAAGAATACTTGTCAGAAGAAAGGTTGGATGCATACTATACCTTATTTGACAAGATACAAGCTTCAAGAAAGCCGCTCGTAAAGGCTCTTGATGAATGGCAGAAAGTCAGGAACACCTTCCCCAAAGACCAGTCCAATGTTCAAAGAGCCGCTAAAAACAAGTTCAAGGAGAATACAGCCATAATGATAGATTCAATTACCTTTTGTATTCAACAAAGTCGGTCTATAAACTAAAATAATATCCCAACGGTTAATAGTTGTTAAACAAAGCGTAAAAATGACGCAAAGATTTGGCGGTTTAAGAATTATCAACTATATTTGCATCAAAAATAACTTAAAACGGAATTAAAGTTAGTTTATGGTAATTGAAGATATATTTAATGAAGCTGCGGCATCGAAAGAAATCTATCTGAAGTATGGAAGTTATACAATAGAAAACTTCGATAAACCTCAGAATGGTAATTCCTTGTCATTTGTAGAAATCAGAGAGCGTCTGAACAACCAAGAATGCCATTGCTATTTTGCAAAAAAAACTGATGACGAATTTTTCATAATCGTACCTATGGATGACATGGGAGGTCAAATGGAATTTGTCGTGAGTTTCAAGAACTTTTTCCTTGAAATTAAAGCTAAGAGCCGTAAGAAATCAAGATATGTATCTAAGGTCTCTTTGCCTGCACCTGAATATGCATTTGAGCAATTGTGCGTATTACATTTTGTAGACGATTCAGAGAAAGATAATGTTAGTATAAGGAACTTGATTACAAATGAAGAAATTGCCAAAAAGACATTCAAACTTGAGATTGCCCCGAAGACACAAATAGAAAATCAGAAAGAAATCTGGACAAAATATATTGATGCCCAAAATATCATAATAAATACACTTCAACAGCCATACCGTTGTAGAACATATTATGATCCAGAAATAATATATTATGATGATGGTGAGACCATGAAGCAGATTCGCTTTAAGGTTGAGTTGTCAACTAATAAGAGAACCGAGTATACCGATTTTGAGGAAGAACTAAAAGAACAACTCAACATCGTTACAGAATTTGATGGTGATGGCTGTGTTCAACTCACATATGATGAAATTACAAGGGGGCTAGATTCAATTATTAGGAAAAAATTCTCAACCCAGCTTGAAAGAGAAAAGAATATTGGTTGTATTTTAAGTATACGACCATTCAATCTCTATGAGCGCATTCACCAGAAATATTCCGACATTAAGATGCACTTAGAACTAGCGCATAGATTTGTTCTGGTTTCAGATCTTGAAATGGATATCAATGATTTTTCAGAATCTATTGCAAATGATTTCGGGCTGTATAGGACAAATAAAGATTACTTGGAATTTAGGATAAAGAACGTTGACAATCTTTTTACGTCAGATCATGTTGAAAAGTATAATATTACTTTTGGCAAGTCTGCGCAAAAGGAAAATGACCAAAAAGAACTTATTCTTCCAGAACCTGTAAATGAGACTACGTTCCGTGTAAGATTTGATCCAGACAAAGCATTAGATGAGCAATATCAGATGCTTCAAAATGTTCTGTCATGCATTTATGGTGAAGAAAATATCATCAGAAAAATAGTATATACCTTCACATCTAACAACGAAGATATATTTTCCAATGAGTTCTCAACTGATGCTTGGAATGATATATACAGAGACCTTTATGCTCTTGACTTTGATATCACATATGGTGATGGAGGCGGTAATAATAGAACACTGTATTTTGAATTTGAAAAGAAGGACGATCTTATTGAGATGTATGAAAGTATCGCCCAAATTAAGAAATTCTATATTGCAAAATCCCCGCTTGACCCAGATTTTAAATTTAAGGTTAAGACAAATCTTCTTGCTCAAAAATCTCAAAAACAGATTTTCCGCGAAAACTTGAAAAAACTTAATGGTGTTGACTTCTCAGTCAAAATTGCCGATAGGGAGTATGTGACTATTGGTCGACTTGTTGAGCGAGACTCGACAATGACACAATTGGTATTTAGGCTTCCATGCCGTTTCGACTCCGATAAAAAAATTGCGAATCGATTCTTAAAATATATCAACAATAGACCTGAGATTCGCGAAGTTCAGGCTAATTTGGCTGGAGATAAAGCCAAAGCAATGTGGCTAAGAGATGCTATGAACAAACTTTCTGAGGAGAACCTATCCACAGCCGCTAATAGCAAACCTGTTAATGAAAAGATCAAAGAATTCATCTTCGATTCATCAAAGGCAACACCTACGAACAGATATGAATTATATGATATCGAGAGGTGTGACGAATTTAAGAATTTCGACAAAACTGCCATTTTGTCTTTAAACGATCCTCAGAAGAAGGCCGTATTAAGAGCACTAAAGGCTAATGATCTTTGTATGCTCCAGGGACCTCCAGGAACTGGTAAAACCACAGTAATTGCAGAATTGATTTGGCAGCATGTGCGTGAAATGCAAAAATCACGTATTCTTTTAACTTCAGAAACAAATCTTGCAGTTGATAATGCTTTGGAAAAGCTCATGAACGGGAAAAATGCAAATCCTGACATGGCTCGATACTTAACACTCATCAAACCCCTTCGTTTTGGTAAGGCAATCAAATTTGAAGAAGAAGGAAAGCGCTATTCCATAGAACGCATTATGGAATGGATGGGGGAAATTAGTGAGACTGTCAATTATGAAGAGGAACCCATGCTTGGTGAAAACGATGAAGACATTGATGATGAAGAGATAATACCCAACGCAATTAACGATAATGTAGTACAGCATTGGATGTCAAGGATTGCTGATAGTTCAATGGCAAACTCAGACCGTTATGGCGATATCCTCAAAGATTGGGTCATTGAATTATCGATGCCAAGCATCGAAACAAAAAAGTATTTCACAGATAAATTTTTCAAATTTGCGAATGTCATAGGTAGTACTTGTAGTTCAACAGGTAGTCGTGGCTTCGCTAATGAATATGCACGGATATTCAATAATTCACTTACTAAGGAAGACATTGATAGTATAAAGGAAATACGCTACTTAATTAGCAACTATCCGGAGTCACGCAAAATACTGCGGTTGATGGAGTCACTTGGCTTAGGAGACGTTGAGAATCCAACTGCAAATAATTACAAAAATCTACTTGAAGCTATCAACAATATAAGCAATGTAAGGTTTGACACTGTAATTATGGATGAAGCAAGTAAAGCAACTCCTCCAGAGTTATTAATGCCACTATGTTTCGGTGTTAAATCAATTATTATTGGTGACCATCGTCAGTTACCTCCAATGCTTTATGATAAAGATTTTAGGGAGACAATATTGTCGTTGGGTGATCAGAAGTCCGCAGAACTTGCTGAGTTGATTGATAAAGATTTTACGGAAACTTCTCAATTCAAACGACTAATTCTGAACCCCAAAGTGTCACCCACAATCAAATCAACTTTCAATATTCAATATCGTATGCATAAGGACATCAATGATGTTATCAAACAATTCTATGAAGATGATGAAAGTGGCGGATTGGAGTGTGGATTGGATCCAGTACACATGGAAAGTTCTGATTTAGGAGATCCGGAAAGTCGCTATCATGGTTTTTCTCATGAAGGATTCATCAATAATAGAGTGCATACTATCTGGGTTAATGTTGACGCACCGGAGAGTAGTGACGGCTCGTCAAAGGTCAACCTTACAGAAGTCGAAGCGATGAAGAGGGTACTTGCATATCTGAAGCATAGTCATGGCTTTGACGATTATATGAATCATTGGGACACTCTTAAGTCGGATACCAAACGGCGCCAGGAGAAAGAAATCGGACTAATTAGTTTCTATGGCAAACAAGTGGGAAATATTAAAAATTCTGTAAGACCATATGCTCATAAACTCGGAATACCAGTTAAACTAAATACTGTAGATAAGTTCCAAGGAATGGAACGAAATATAATTATCGTATCTACGGTTCGTAGTGACAAGGCTGTAAAAGCAGATGGTAGTATTCGGGAAAATTCAGAACCAGGCTTTGCAAAGTCACCAGAGCGTCTCAATGTTGCGTTATCTCGTGCAAGAAGACTCCTGATAGTTATAGGTAATATGGAATTCTTTAGCGGCATAAAGGATCGTGAGGGGAAACCTCTTTACCTTAATGCAATTAATGAAATAAAAAGAACTGGTCGCATTATAGATTATAAAGATTTAAAATTGTATGGTGAAGATGAATAAAGTAGACATAGAAATATATAGGCAAATTAAGCCGACAAAAGGATTGACCGAAGTTTATTTGGGCCATGTCCAGTTCCCTTGGCAATATGCAATCGCAGATTATTCTGCAGACCGAACAGAAGGCATCCCTTTTGATGTCTTCGATAAGGTTATTTGCGGAATTCTCAATATTGACGACTCATTGACTATCACACAGCTTGGTAATATTCTAGGCATGAATATTGAGGATGATATTGAACATGGAAAGTATAGGGATTTGGCAGAGTTTGAAATTCTGTCAGAGCAAATCCAACAACTAATAGACCTGGGACTTATTTCATTTGTGGGAGGAAAGTACCATTTGACGGAATCTGGTAAAGAATCTCTTCGTGTGGGAAGAAAGTTTAAAACAACCAGCGGCTATGATTTCACCCTCTATTATGATTTAACAGGTGGACAAAACGATTTGGCTAAAAAGGCCTTCATAGATGCTGCACAAACGCCATCTCATTCAGATAGCAACTTTAATTATTTGGATGAAGATTGCATTAAGTCTTTTGCTAATAATCAAATCGAAAATATTTATTCTCCAGAAGAAGGTAATTCTTTTTCAAATCTCAAAGTTAATTCAGTAAGTGAATTTGTAAATTACGTCAACGTTGGAGTTGTGTTTGATTTCCTTAAGGATGAATATCGTCTTGTTTTCTACACCCCTATGCTCGATTGTGATTTATACAATAACGCAGTCAATGAAAACCCTTCATTAAAAGCGAAAATACTTGATTCCTTTATTGAAGGGCAACAATACTGCGCAGCTGATAAGTCAGGACTTCAAGAGACTTTTGAGGAAAATGCGATTACAACTCAAAGAGACATTGAATACAAAGAATATCTTGAGCAAGATGTTTCAATTGCCCGTCAGACATACCTTGAATCTGAAGAAATAATTGTACCTGAGGATTTTTGGAGTGATCTTGATTCATTCATCCTGCCATCGAAGCCAAATAATGTTTTTTTGAACGTCACCAATTTATCTGTTGACATTATTAAAACAATTAAATATTGGGGAAGCAGGAATCCAGATGTGAAAGTGTTTGTAGCATACAGTAGTAAAGACGATGAGGTAAAGACGGCTGAATCTGAGAATTTGTATATAAGTAAAGTTGTTATTGCTGATGATATAATTTGCGCAATAAATGGCAAAGTACTTTATGGCACATGTAATTATCTATTTAACTATAATGACAAGTCATATAGTAAGTCTGTCATCAGGCGTATAGATTCAGAACAGGACGTAACAGAAGCATTCGATGCATTTGTTCGTTCTTGGGTACCCGGTTACTTGTCTTCATTCCGATTCCAGATGGAAAATGGCTTGAAAAATGGCGCGTTCGGTATAGACTTTTTATTGTCTTTTGACAACAAACTAAAAGATTTTATGCCATACATTGCTCAACTCGGATTAACAGAGGATTATAATTCAACGATCTCAACTAGAAATCAGGAGCTTGAGAAGATGAAGCAAAGCCATGAAGATTCACTAAAAAATGAGATTGTTGAGATTGTCGGACAAGTAAAACTTGAAGAACTGAAAAATCTGAAAGAAATAGATCTCATTAGAGAAAAACTATTGAAAATAGAACAGGAATGCTATGAGGATTATTCAGAGGTCCTCAGTCTTTTAAATCAATATAGTAGTATTCTTAAAGAACGTGAGTCGTTTGTCCGAGACATCCTGATGGCCAAGACATATATTATTGATTCCAATATTTTCTTAGACTGTCCTGATATTATTTCAAAAATTACAATGCCTAGTAAAGTGGCTATTTGTGCAAAGGTAACGGATGAACTAGACAAATTTAAAGTTAGGAGCAAGTCCGGTGCAGATCTCCACGAAAATGCAACAAAGGCGTTGCGGAATATAAACCAGGCGTTGAAAAAGGAAAAAAGTAAAGTCGTTTTAGCAAAAGCCGATACAAAATTGTTACCGCCGGACTTTTCAGATAAGTCGCCTGACAATCTTATTCTCTGTGTAGCCTTGATGTACAAAGAGAAGAACCCTTGCCTTCTTACATCTGATAATGGGTTGCAAGTAAAAGCTCAAATATGTGATATACCCACGAAAACCTTGGATGAGTTCTTCGAAATGCTAGAGGCTAAGAAAGCTGAAAAGGAAAAAGGAACCGAAGTTGAGCGTATTAACGTGGTAAAAACAAAGACATACAAGAATAACAAGAAAAATAAAAGATAGTAATTATGTCTAGATACGAAAGTTCTAAGTTTATTAAGGACCCAAAGACAATGAATCAGGATGCTTTGAGACAGGCATGTGATAAACTTGGGTGGAAATATAAGGTGGAGAATAATGTTCTCTTTGTGATTGATGCCAAACAAGAATCTGAGATGTATGGTGAATATGTCCTTAAAGTTGATGGCGATACTGTCACATATAACAGCTATTATCTTGATAATGGTGAACAATTGATTGATGAATTGAAATCCACATTTTTTCCTCTTAACGTCGAGTATGCGAAAAAATCTGTTGTAGATGCATTTACCCGTAATGGATTTACATATCAACGGATTTGGAGATATAAGGCAAAAGAAGATGAAGTGGAACGTTTTGCCATGGTTGGGTACACAAAAAATCCTGCAGAAACCGAAAAACGATATGAAATTGTTTTTTCTATCTTTAAGGATGGCACTGTAATTACAGATTCTAACTATCTTCCAGATGATGTGAATGAATTGGCTCACAAATCGATGGATGAATTACAAACACTTTTTGGAAGCAAACGTATAATGACAAAGAAGCCAGAATACGATATTTTTATGCGAACACATAAGCGAGTTAATACAACAACAACAAAAATACAATCATGATTATGACAGACGTTTTTGAAGAAGTTAAAAGTATGTTGAAGGCCAACTTCCCTTTATTATACTTGACAACAACAGAATATAACAGAGTTACTCAAAAGTTAAGAACCCTTTGTTTTGGATTGGACATTAAGTTCAACACATGGGATGCTGTTGATGGCCTTATGACTCACAAAAAAGACAGTAGTAATAGACTTGTAGGGTGTGAACCACATGAGGCAAACAGTGAAACTATGGACTCATTTTCTTTGTTTGAGTATATACGACATGCCTTGTTGGAACAGAACGACAGAGTTCCAGAGGTCTTTGTCATGGAGGATTGTCATAAAAATTTTGATCAGGCAAAGTATCCTGAAGAACTGAGAAAGTTGTCTGGAGAAATGAAGGGTTACAATAAGCATATTATATTTGTCGGCCCTTTTACCAAGTTGCCGGTAGAAGCAGAAAAGTACATTACTATTTTAAACGTTGATCTACCGAACAGAGACGATCTACGAATTAGATTACATTATGTAGCTGGTAAAGACTATTCGATTAGCCCAGATTTGGAGAAATTTATTCTGGATTCTGCACTCGGACTTACAGATACAGAGGCAGACTTGGCATTCAGACTGGCAAAAGAGAAGGTTGGATTAAACAATAAAGAATGTATCAAAATTATTGCTAATGAAAAAGAGCAAATAATCAAGAAAAGCGGTATTCTTGATTATATTCCTGTCAATATGTCTCTGCAAGACACTGTTGGCGGACTGGAAAATCTCAAAGCATGGTTACTACAAAGGAGCAAAGCATTTGAACTTAAAGCCAAGGAGTTTGGTCTTCCGGAGCCGAAAGGAATTCTTCTGCTAGGAGTACCTGGATGTGGCAAGAGCCTGACGGCAAAATGTATTGCGTCAGAATGGAAACAGCCACTTCTGAAGTTGGATATAGGCAAAGTATTCCAAGCAGAAGTGGGAAGCAGTGAGAATAATATTAGACAGGCATTGGCTACTGCCGAAGCCATTGCACCATGTGTTTTGTGGATAGACGAGATAGAAAAGGGGCTTAGCACTTCTGGAGGCGAACGCGACGGTGGAACAAACTCTCGTGTGTTTTCAACAATTCTCACTTGGATGCAAGAAAAAAAGAAACCTGTATTTGTTGTAGCTACCGCAAACAAGATTAACAGCATCCCCCCAGAACTACTACGTAAGGGACGATTTGACGAGATTTTCTTTATTGACCTCCCCACACCAGAGGAGAGATACAATATTTTCAAAATCCATCTAAAGAAATTCAATCAGAATAGTATAACTGACTTAGATGAAGTGGTCGCTAAAACTAAATGCTTTAACGGAGCAGAAATAGAAGAGACAGTAAAAGAGGCAATGTTTATCTCATATGTGGAGAACCCAGATTGTAGACAAATCGAAACTCGGCATCTGCTGAAGTCTGCTGAATTGGTTGTTCCTCTAGCTCAAACAATGAGTAAAGAGATAAAAGCATTACGTCAGGATGCGACATCTCGCAAAGCCAGACTAGCCAGTTTGAAAACTAACGATGAAAGCATTGATGTGGACGAAACAGTATCTATACCGCAACCAGTTAAAAACGCAGGCTCAGACATTGACAGCGATAATGACATATTTAATAAACAAAACTAGTTTTGTATGGGAATGAATGATTGGAAAGAAATATTTGACGTTTATAACACGCAGAAGTTAATTTCTGGAAAAATTTTAAAAAAAATTCCAGGAGGAGTTACTGTTGACGTTATGGGGCAAAATGGGTTCTTACCTTGGTCTCAAATACCGCCAAGACTCAAATCCGATCCGGAATCCATCACAGAACACTCCGTAGATTTTTCCATACTAAAATTGAACGCATTTGGAAACAATATTGTCGTATCTAGACAAGCTGTCCTCCAGAAAGAAAAAGAAGAGCAGCATCTAGAGAGCCTTAAAAAGATTGAAATCGGAGGCATTTACGATGGTGTCGTTAAAAACGTTGTGGACTATGGCGCTTTTGTCACTATCGAAGGATCAATTGACGGTCTTATACCATCAAAAGATTTGTCATGGCGTTTTTTTGAGAACATTAATGATGTAGTTAAGGTTGGTGATCCCATCAAGGTAAAAGTAATCAAAATTAACCAGGAAAACCACAAAATATCATTAAGTCATAAAGCCTGTGAACCATCACCATGGGAAACAATAGATGAAACTATTTATTACAAGGACGCAATAATAAAGGTATCTGTAATTAAAATGGGCGAGTATGGCCTTTTGGTTTCATTACCAAATGGTTGTCAAGGAATCCTCGACAAGAATGAGATAACATGGGAAGATGACAATCCTGATATTGAAAAGTTATTCAAGATAAATCAGCAGCTTGAAGTAAAAATAAGAAGTATAAATAAAAATAAAGGCCAGCTTCATGTTTCTTTAAAACGTTTGACGAACAAGCCTGCAGACTATATCAGACCTGGTATAAGGTTAGTATGTACTATTGATCATGAAGATAAAGATGGACTCTACTTATCAACCTCTAAAAAGATGCCAGTATATCTTCCTTTTAGTGAGATTTCCTGGATAAAGAAATACGATATAAAAGATTATATAAAAAACAACAAAGTTCAAGTTGTTATTATCGCGAATCATGTTGGTGGCCATCAAAATATTGGAAGCATTAGACATATGTACAAAGATCCAATGTCTGAATACGCAAAAGGTACCTTCCACAAAGGTGTAATATCGGGAGAGACATATAAAGTGTATTTTGTTAATTTTAAAGATGGACTAACAGGAATTATACCAAAGAAATCACTAGGCAATATTACACTGTCAAGAAACCAGACAGTAAATACCTGCGTTGTAGAGGCCGATAAAGAAACAAGACATCTGATTTTAGACTATTCTTTGGAATCGGAGTTTACTGGCAATGACATCATGAATATGCTAAATCTTCGACCAGGACGAGAAGTCGGTTTATTAAAAAGACACCTCAAAGATGCAATAATAGATGGTGTAATAGATACAAGTTATTCTGCTGGAGAGAATTTCGTGAAGCAAAAGGCTGCGGAATTAGGTATTATATAGTCCGAACGATATAAAGCAAATAATATATGACAGATATAGAAACCAAATCCATAAAAGGTATCTCTCTTCTTAAGCAGAGCAAAAATGAGGAGGCCTATAACGAACTCTTGGATGCATATCTTTCTCTAAAACGAGATGTTCCACAACTAAAGAAAGTGAAATGCTTTGAAGAAGTCGGAACGGCCCTGTTTTTATTACTTACATATGAAACAATAGATGATATTGATATAAAGCAGAGAATAGCAAGTATATCATATATGTATTTGTCTAAAGCTTTAAATGAAGCCCCTGACAATGCCAATTGTGCCAAATTTCGAGTGATGCTTCTTGACTATTGCAAGGAACCTCTTCAGTACACTGCTATGTCCGCTTTGAATTTATGTGGCGGATTTGGCTTCATGTCATTGGGAGCCATGCCAGAACTAAGATCAAGAGATGCATTATATATGATGAAATATTACGATTTAAGGTCTTTCCCTATATTGAGAATGCATAACGAATTCTTTCAAAATATTGAAAATGATTTGGATGCCAAAATTGCACAACATTTCTTTGGCGCTAAAACTAAAGAAGATGTTTTTGAGGAAGGTCGCAATAATCATGCAAAGATGCTTGATTTTATTGAGAATCAGGTTCTTGAAGATGAGGATATTGATTTTTAAACAAATATAACAATGATTGATTTAACACCCCCATTAAGTGAAGCAATGAACAACATTGCAGCTTGGAGAAACCGATATACCAAAACGGAATACCCTCATAAGATTGTAGTAAACATGTTGTATCGTGCTTATAGTACAAGATTAGTATTCCAGGCGTTTTCTAATGGAGAACTACCAGATGGATTCGACGATTTCCAAGAAGCAATTCAATATGTTATGCAGTTTTATAGCACAACTGCTACCACTCAGGTCTTTCATAATCTTCTTTATTGGATGAAGTCGCGTCCGACAGAGCAAGTAGGAACAATATGTACTCAGAATTATGAGAATTTAGCGACAAAGGCAGAGTATGATAGTAAAGCAAAAGAGGAAATAGAGTTCTCGTATGCTTTTGAGATGCTTAACGACATGTGTGTCCTATACTGGATAGCGTTTAGATTATCCGGGAAATCGTCTGTTGATGCCATATCTGCGATGACAGGTGTAATAATTGAAGAGATTCCTGGGATGGATTACTCTATCACCAAACAAGTCTTCCAGCAGCTCTTAGTTGCAAGGTTTATGAACTTCCATTATCATCCGCTACCTTAGTTCTATGAATCGACCAAGTTGGGCTGTATATTTACCCGAAAATGTATATCAGCAAATTCTGCGAATAATAAAGGTTGTTCCTGGGTTTGCTGCGTATATTGATCAAGACGGGAGGAGTAATATGATAGACATGGCCAAGGATTATATCGTATGTCTGTCGTATGAAGAGATGCTAACTGTCGGAATACAAACCAATCTTGAACTTATTTGTGATATAATAAGAAGACAAGGGAATATAAGTCCTGTTCCTATAGAAAAATGGAACCCTCAGCCTCTATGGTCTATGAATCTAAGTCATGAAGAAATAGACTATTTAGATACTTTTATAATCCAGGTACCAGCATTTCGTACTTTCCTCAAAGAAAGATATGAAGAAAAAAGCTTAATTAGGTTGATTGTCGAATTTCAGGAGAGTCATAACATCCCTTCTGATAGAAGCACCATGGAAAGTGAGGTTTTGGGGGTTATTAAGGAAAGGTTTAATCGTATTATTGCAGAAAAAGAAGAGGCAATTCATCTGGTTGATAATAACCTTATCATTGATGATCATTCAATAATCATAGATTTTCTTAAGGATGCTAAGGAGAGTTTTTACAATAAAAATCTCGATTCAAATCAGTGTGAAGATTTCCTTAATAAGTATCTCTGTAATTTCAATCTATATGCAGCCTTTGAAATCACAGATCGTCTTTTGCGTTTTGAGAAAGTTTCCCTCGCAATTCCATTTGTCAAAAAAGCTTGCTCATTTATTTTTTCTTCTCCCAATTTGTATTGGCATAACAAAGAAGATATTTATGGTTGCGCAATACTCTCATATTCGTTAATGGAATTAATTGGGATAAGGCGTATGCTAATAATACAACAAGATAGTCCTGAAGTACTTAAAAAATTTATTCAAAGTACCTATCTCTTGTTGTCTCGTGTTATTTATTGGGAAGACGTTCAGAATAAGGAAAAAGAATCATATGATGACAAGCTTCTGCCTATAAATGTTCAGCACAAATTGAGAGTATATCAGTTAAGAGCTGAATTAACCCAATTTTATTACCCATTTCTGCAGTCTGATGTTCCTCAAGAAGATTTTAATCTTATGAGTATTTCAGATATGATGTCAGCCCACTTCCTTTCATATGCATTTCATTTAGTTGGCGAAGACTCACTTTTTAAGCAGAAAGTCAACAAAATGTTTGAGTCATTAAGGATTCCTTATTATGAAAACCGAAATGAAGCAATCAAATACGGATGGCAAAAACTAGATAAACTTTCACAAAAATTCTATAAGAGTTATAGAGAAGGTAAGTATTTTCTTGATTCTTGGGATATTGACGAGTTCTTTAGGAATAATAAACTCATTAATAAAACCAAAGATATTCATCTCACTCAAATCATTAATGTAGACATATCAAAAACACCTGAGTTCTCTATAAATCACTCTTTTAAAAAGGATAGTAAAGAGATAAAAAATTATCTTGAGAGTAAAGGAGTTAAATATTTCTATCATTTTACGGAGATTAGCAGACTTGAGTCAATCATTAGATACGGAGGAATACTATCATACAAACAGTGTTTCGATAAAAACATAGTAATTCCAGTTACTGAAGATATGGCAATAACACGAGATATTGATGCCAAACTGGGATTGGAAGATTTCGCAAGACTTAGTTTCTGCAAATATCTTCCCAAAATAGAAATTAGAAAAAAGAAATACCCCGATATGGTTCTTCTAAAAATTAGTACTGATGTGGCCCTATTTGAGAATACAGAATTTTCTAACATGGAAGCTACTCAAGATGGGATGGAACATGGACCAAGTCTGGATGATTTGAAGAAGGTCGACATCGAACTAACCAAACAAGACTCCTGTTCACCCGATGATCCCAATTATTGGGCATATCAAGCCGAAATACTTGTAAAAGGTAAAATCCCCTTGAATTGCATTATAAATATAGATAATCCGGAAATATTATAACTGTGCGTAAAAAATACGCAGAATAATTTGGATATATAATTTATTTTAAGTAACTTTGCAGCGTACAAATTACACAATGAGATAAGGTATGGAAAAAAACATTAAAACAGGCATGTATGAGTCGCAATATTGGCATCCTGCGGTAACAACCGATGCTGTGGTGTTCGGATTTGATGATTCAAAACTGAATGTTTTGCTTGTTAAAAGGGATAACGATCCATTTAGAGACACATGGGCATTGCCTGGCGGTTTTATTAGAGAAGAAGATGAAACTGCCATGGATGGTGTTTTTAGAGAATTGCATGAGGAAACGAACGTAAATGATATTTATCTTGAGGAATTAAAAACATTCTCTAATAAAAACAGAGACCCACGCGAACGCGTAATCACTATTGTATATTTTGCTTTGGTTAAAATGAAGAAATACGAAATTAAAGGAGGTGATGATGCTAAAGAAGCTAAATGGTTTCCTATAGATGAACTACCGACTCTTGCATTTGACCATTCTGAAATCATTCAGACCGCAATAGATCGCCTTAGAGAAAGAATTCATTTTACACCAATTGGTTTTGACCTGTTAGATGATCTTTTCACTATGCAGCAACTACAAGCAATCTATATTGCGATATTGAATCCACCCAAAGATGATAATAAGCTTAGAGATCGTCGAAATTTCCCAAGAAAAATGTTAAAGCTTGGGTATATCAAAGAAACCGAGCAGAAAGTAACTGGCACTCCTTATAAACAACCAAAGCTCTATACATTTGACAAGGATGCATATGATAATGCGAAGAAAATAGGAATGAGATTGGAGTTTTAACATACTAGCCTCCCCTTGTGGGAGGTTTAAATGGCTCAAAAATTCTTTGCGTAAAAATGACACAAAAAAGGGATTGATTCTACAATTCTCAGTTTTACATAGCGAATCGAATAGTTTAAGATGGAAAAAGAACATGAATGGCATAATATAGCCGATGTTAATGTACAAAGGGTCTGTGACAATTCTATTGTTGCTTTAACTCTATATGTGAAAATCATTAATGGTGAAAGATTCTATAAAGTTAATGGTGAACACGTCAGACAGCTACCTTATACAGAGTATGTAAATGGGTTTGGCTACAATGCGGTTACATCATCGTATCGATTATATCTTTAATTCCATTACATCCTGTTTCGACATAAAACTTCCCCAAACAAAGATGCTGGGGAAGTTTTATGTATTTATAAACGAATTATCGTTCTTTTTTATTTAACCTTTTCAAATATACTAACGCAATATCCATTTTAATATTATCTATTTGTTTATTGTCGTTTCCAAAGTAATCTTTTGCTATTTCCGTTAGTAAATCCCAGTCTACCCACTCATAATATGATCTGCATAAATCTTCTTTCTTATTATACCAAGGCTTTCTCTCCAATGTTTTACTTAGAAAGAAATCTGCACAATCATTCCCGTATTTGGGCTCAATATGTTCTATAAAAGATTTCATGTCTAATGTCCCGCTTAGCACGCATTCACCTGAGCCAACCATTCCATAGGCCTTTTTTATTATATTGTTATTACGACGAACATATACGTAATATTCAGTATACTCGTCATCTCTCTTATTCTGAGCTCTCTGGTTTAATATGAAACTATTATAAGTTTCTTTAATCAGTCGATTTGGGAAACTATCATTTGTTTTCTTTATGTCTTCCTTTGTTATACCAGTAATCTTCCTTGGCAATTTCTCCTTGTCAAACAAGATGTCATCCATCATCTCACAATACTTAGGCATATTATAGAGATGTTCAAGATAACTAATTTGATCTCCGGTAAGAAGAGGGAACATAAGGCCTATTTCAAGCAAATTCTTTGTAACTTCTTTTGAATCTTGGGACATCTCCCATAAACAAAAGGAGTACTTCTGTAGAACTTTGTTTAAAGTATCAACATCTTTTGCTCTCCCATATAAGTATGCCATACCAGGAATCACATATTCATTTGTTGCTTGAGCACCATGGTAAAAGAAGAAAGTATAGAAATCTATTAATCCACCTAAATTTTTAGCTTTGGAACATTTCGAACATTCATCATGTCTCTCGTATACAGACATCTTTTTTATTTCTTCTTCTGTGTATCTCTTATTACTTATAGCCGAATCGAAATCATCGCTATAAAAATCGTTAAAGATATCCTCTGGGGCATCTCCATCATAATCAGAAGTAACTAATTCTATTGGTTGCTCCGAAATATCTGGATCATCTAGTTTAAATAAATCATCCTCATATTCGTCATCTTCTTCATCATATTCATCATCATTGTCGTCGTCAAAAAACAAAGAATCAAGTGGAATGATATCATCCATTGATACTTCCGGGATTAAATCAATTGATTTGTAGACATCTATTTCATCACCATCCAGATTTTCTATAACATCCTCAACAAACTCATCCTCATTAGGTTCCCAAAAACTCACATGTTTTTGAGATGCTATGGATATTTGAGAAAGTTGAGCAGATAGCTGTTCAGAAAATGGAAATGCAAAGACAAGAGTTTCCTCAGACTCAGTTTCACTATAGTCGTCAATAAGATGGGCTTCTACTAAAAGAACAACTCCATCATTAACGGTTTCTACCTTATTAATTTCATTTATTACATACCTCATAATAATACATTATTCTTTGTTAATAAACAATTGGTCGTCAGTATCATGCGAATTACGATATTCAATAACTAAATCTCTATCGAGCATACGCATCTCACATTTTGAGATTATGCCATTATTTACATATATAACAAAACTATAAGAACTGTAATCAACAGGTTGCCATCCGAACGGAGATAATGCCATAAGTGGATATCCACGTAATTCTATCGTATTCTCAGTATGATTATGCAACCTCATTGGCTTGGCTGACATCAGAGATGTTTGAGTATCGTCGTTGAATATCTTTAATATATAACCATCACCAGGTTCAATATTATATCCTTGACATCCTTCATTATTGACCTCAATTTGTATAGTCCGAAGACATTTCTGTAATCCCATTACAGGAATCCCTGATTCATATCTCTGGTGTTCATTTGATCTAAAAATCAGGATTTTACGTAAAACAGATGGAATCTTGTTGCCAATATTTTGTGGTTCTGAATTATTCATGGAGTTGCTGTCCACGATATCATTCACCGAGTTGCTTAATAAAGTTTTATATTCGTCTTCTATACTGTCAATCTTAGCCATGGAATCAATATCATTCTTGGACAGTTCCTCTAGAATTAGATTGTAAATGTTTAGAAGCGGATTAGTTATATTGTCGTTTTTTAGAATGATTCGGAAAGGAGATTCACTATTAAGAGTTGTACATAAGTTCTTTATGTTACCTAAAAGATTGTCTGTAAATTCCTGATACTTGAAATCTTTCTCAATCTGTTCATCTTTCTCAGACGAATGTTTATTTAACAACCTGATTCCAATCAGTAACGGGTATTTATAAACTCCAATATTTTGTTTTGCCTGGAGCACTTTGGCATTTCTGTTTTTGTCATATAAACGTTGGAGGGAACTCTGAATGGAATTGATTTCATTTAAGAACTTATCTAATTCCTCAATCGACAATTTTTCATTATTAGGGAGATTATTCAATTCAATAACATCAATAATACTTGTATCAATTATACATGGATTAACGGTAAAATTATTAATACCGTTAACAATAAAAGGATATTGTTTTTCTACTACATCGATCAAATCTTTAAGATCACCAGCCCCTAATAAATGAGGAGGAAGATTGACAAACACAGAATCGTTAATTGCCTCGTCAACTTTTTTTAGTCCTTCTTTGGCCACCAAATATGCTTGTTTTATGTTACATAATTTAAGATTGCAAAGTGAAATAAAAAAGTATACTTTGGGAAGCAGCATCGACGTTTTTCCTTCACTATGAGATTCTTCCTGTAATAGCTTATATACCTCAATAAACAATTTTAAAGATTCAACATAGCTATTTGCTTTAGTATTCGAAGATTCTTCTATCACAGACTCGAATTTTCTAACAGCGACATCCATTATTTCGTCTGGTTCATATTTGCGTTTCCTCTTTAGATCCAGAATTATTGATTCTGCTGTTTCTTGTTTTTTTGTTTCTTGATGGGGATGCCGATGAGGTTGACCAACCTCAACAACAAATCCATAAAATTCTATTACTCTTAATGGTGATGGCAATGTGAATCGTATTCCGGATATGGTATCTGCATTCCGGAACAACTGGCATTCAATAGGAACATCTGATTCGTATTCTAATGTTTCATGATAGTAAATAATCCTATCCAGAATAAGTTCCATGGATTGATCACCAAATTCAAATACTGATGTATTCCTTAAATTGAAGTTTCCAACATCAGAAATAAAGAAACGTATGTCACTTGAAGTAGCTTCAGCTATAATGTCAGTTTCATATGCGCCCCTATTAGTGCAGACTCCATTCATCCATTCTTCAAAGCGCAAGGAGCGAAACACGAAATTTGATCTATAAATATTCATATAAGCTGAAACTTTAAAATTTTGTGGCAAATATACTAATTTTTCCCCGTTATATGAAATATAATAGTGACAAAGTTCATCCACAAGGTTGCGAAAGTACCAAATAGTCAACTATTCACATGAAAATGTTCTTAAAAAAGTTTCGTCATCATCCTCTAAGTAGCTTTTCTTATATAATGAAAGGGACATCTTTGATAACTACTTTATCCCATTCCATTAGGTAAAGATTTACTATGCCCAAATTGGGTTTATTCAGCAACAATAGGCTATTTGAATATTTTGAAATTATCACCAGGATAAAACCATCGCTTATATTTTTCGGGCATCTGATTCACATCTGGCTTTACATAATGTACTCCTGTGAGTCTTGCTATATTGTATCTGGGATAATAGCCATATAGACGTCCGTCTTCACCCTTTAATATTAAAACTATGTTATCATTGAACACTTGTTTCATTTCATCATCAATCAATTTGTTATTGAGAATCGAAGCAAATGTTTTTTGCAGAAGCTTTGCTAATTCCTCTGCTTCCTCTGGGAATATTTTCTCAGTTCGCATAAACTGGTCCTCACTCCTATAATAACCAATTAGCTTCATCCTAATATGAAGAGTAATCTCTCCTTTTTTTAATTTCTCCATAGAATTACTGTTTAGAACACAATTACCTCAAAAAAAACAGGCTATATGTTTTCCATATAGCAGAAAGGACTAGAATAGTATTCAAGTTCCTGCATAGTTAGTTTATTTTCGTTATCACCATCGATTTCAATAAATTGTTGAATAACTTTTGTTTCATTCTCATCTGTTATTTCTATGCCAGAAACCTCTCCTTTTCTGATCTCATCTGTATCAATATAAATGGCTTTACTGTCTATTGAAAGATAATATTTTGTTATATTAGAATATGACCAGTATGCTTTGTATACACCCACTGACTGGTTAAAATCCACATAATACAAACTGTCACCAAGTAAATCGCAAACTTTCTCCTTAGATAGTTTATAAAAATAGATATTATCACCTCGTTCATCCCTCTCATACGAACCTACATAAAGATGTTTTGACGTTATAGCGATAAGTGATCGAAAGAAAGTATAATCTGCAGAAGTTTGATGTTCTAGCGTTTCCCATCTTCGCTTTATTTCCAAATGAGTTCTATTATCGACTCGTTTTAATTCTTTAAATTTAAAAAGATTGTTTGGAAATTTTTTTGACTTTAATATGATGGAATCAACATGTTTTTTCTTATTATCTTTATTAACATCTGAAATGTGCAATTTTACATCTAGTTCATCGATTTTAGTTGTGTCAATTTTTTCACCTCGGAACAAATTCATCACATTAGAAGCCTCTCTTATATTAAATATTGCTGTTGATTCACCATTAATACTTGTTATTAACGTATATTTAGTATAATCTACCATTCTATTGGCAAATGACAGCCTGTACAATAAAAAGTAGTCACCAGTTTCTCGAATATTCCAATAACAACTTCTGTCGTCTTGCCATACACCTTGTATATTATATGTATTGCAAAATCGTTGTTGTTCATATAACATGCTATCGTTCAATTCTGTCTGAGCGGACGGGCTTACTTCTGTCCATATCTCATCAATTATTTCTTTCAATGAGGATATCAATAAAAACTTGCTTAAAGCATAATCTCCTTTTTGCTTTTGCTCTGAGATATTTTGTATAGTAATTGATTCGGTGGAATGCCCCCTCTGATTATGATACTTTTGCATTAAATCTAACATGGCGTTAAAAGAATCCTCTAAGCTATATGATTTGGGACTTTTGCCATATTCAGGGAGTGCACCTAATATAATCAAGATGAGAGTAGGAATGTCTACAACATTCCATTTCCTTAGTTCTTCACGGTCTTCAATACCCAAGTAACTGTCAAGGAGCAGAAAACATATTTCCTCTTTACGACAGTCGAATTTAATTGGCGATCGAGTGAACGATGATTTATTCATCTTGTAAAATAGCCATGTGAAGTTATAATTATCTATGACTTCCTGTAAACCAATATCTGTCTCAACATTTTTTTTCGCGTTTTTGTCGAGTAATGCAAAAATACGATCAAATGCCTTCAACTTTTTCTTTGTGGTTTTAAACAAGAGCTCGACTTTATTACTCGGAGCATTAATCTTGGTAGGCGTAACAAGATAGTTGTGGTTGTTTAATAGTAAACGGTAACAGTCTTCTAAACGGTAACCATCTTGCGTGTCATATATATTTAACTCACTGCCATAGGCATTTAGCCCCGTTTTGATATCAAGATCAATCTCCTTACGGAACTCCTCCTTGCTGCGATGCAATATAAGACATTGCTCAACATCATGAAGAGGGTGCTCTATAATTTTTTTGCAGAGCTCATATAGTTCTTTGCTTTGCTCTTCTTGATTATTGCTCATCTTTTCCGTGTTATAATACGCAATTTTGCGTGAAGTAAAAATTCTGTTGCAAAGATAATAAAAAAAACTATGAAACCATTGATTTAAGCTGTAATTTTGCATCCAGAAGTCAGGAATAGTCCTGGCAACAATTTTAATAACAACAAATAAAATGATTGAAAGCAATTTGAAATTTTTAGAGAATGCAGATAATGAAGATCTGCTAGTTTTAACAGATTATATCATTAAAGACAAGAATGGTAATCTGAGATGGACAGAGGGATTATCCAAAAAATCTACTTATAAGTTGTATTATCCAGATAGACTATCATGCATGGTGGGTGATATTACCAACGAGCTATCGCTTTTTGCAGGCAACACATTTGTTAATTGGATAAGAGGCGGAGGAGTGGACTATGATGAAATTTTGATGGATGTCTGCGACAAAAACGGAGTCAACTATAACAAGAATTCACCTATAGAAGTAATTGAGATGAATCTTCTTCAGACGATTTTTATCAATTCATTAGAAAATATGGATCAAGAAGAGATGGAAAAAGTAATGAAGGAAATGAATATTCCTCATAACGGATTAGGGAAACAGGCAATGACTGCAGCACTCTTGTATGCTATAAAACGTGGCGGTTTCGCGTCATACAAAATTGCCGTGATTGTTGCTAATGCTGTCGCAAAGGCGATATTGGGTCGTGGCTTATCTTATGCAGCAAATGCTGGACTTACACGCTGGCTAAGCATATTTGCCGGGCCAATTGGTTGGGCACTAACAGCTGTTTGGACTGCTATTGATTTAGCTGGCCCTGCATATCGCGTTACTATTCCTGCTGTAATTCAGATTGCCTATATGCGAGCAAAAATGAATTATGAACTAAACAATCCTCAAGTGGGCTAATGATGAAAGATCGTTTTAAAAAACAGATATGGATTCTTAAACAGCTGCTAGAAAGCGGAGGTTTAACATATTTGGAACTAAAAGAACACTGGGATAAAAGTCCCCTTAACGAAATGCGTACATCATTGACTAAACGAACATTTGAGAATTATCGTAAGGATATTGAAGAGACTTTTGATGTTGATATAATCTGTGATGCGTCGCATGGCTATCAGTATCGAGTTGAGAGAAACGAAGATCTCATAAATGATCGAATAAAGGTATGGTTACTTAATATATAAAACTTTAAGCTTATGACTACAGAATGCCCAAATTGTGGAAATGACAACGCCTATCACAATGGTGTTAATTATGTTTGTCCAGATTGTGATTATGAGTGGGACGATGGACTCGATTTTGATGAAGATGAACTTTTTTAATAAACTATCGCCAGCTGCGCAGAATTTCTGCGTGTTGGATATTTATTTTACATGGTAATACAAATCAGATAAAACAAATATTTAAAGATTTATGGAAAATTTACACAGTTTTTTATGGACAGAGAGTGTGCCAATGACTTTTATTGTGATGATAATCATCATTATTGAGATTGGCGGAGTAGTGATCACAATTGCGCAAATGAGAAAGAAACCAGACCTGATGTATTGGTATCTGAATCCGATATCTCTTGTGTTTCTGCTGGGACCAATGATCTTGTTAAGTAAGACTGAGATTGGATGCTGGATGCTGGTAGGTTTTATGCTTTCTTTTATTCTTGTGTTTTTAATAGTCAGTTTCTCACCGAAACTAACGGCAAAGGTTTTGAGATTGGTTAAGAAATATTCATTATAAAGATGGAGATAGATATAATGGAAAACGTATCAGAAAAGAAGTATTTCAACTTTGTTGAAGGAAAGTTTAGTGACCAACTGATTCAGGAAGCCATGCAATGTATCAATGAGATCATCAACGAACAGGGCAACATCAATCTTGATTATGATGACCTCAAACTGTTAAGCAAAGCTGGGGAAGGTAAGTTATCGGTAGTCACAATTGCCAAAGGAGAAATTGATAAGGTATTCAAACTAGCACCAGGACAACTAAAAGAATTTGACCTGCAACAGTGCCAAGCTCACCTCATATACCTTTGGTTCAGCAAAGATATACAGATTGATACCTGGGTAAATGAGATGCGCAGCTTGTTTGACTATCTAGATCCCAATAACCAAAAGATTATAAAATGGGGAATAACAGCAACAGACAAATTAGTTGGTAGCAGTGCGAAAGTCTTACTGTTAAGCATTGGAGTATCGCAGTAATATCCTTCATAAATACGTGAGAGAGATCCTGAAGAAAGCCAACGGCCAAATAGGAGATAAAGGAGGCTTGTGCTTAAACCAATTTTGGTATGCCACAGAATTACTTAGTAACTATGATTAATTCTCTATACAAAAATCAATAGGAGCAACAATCGATTGTGGTTGTAGCTGCTAGCTATAGTAAGTATTACAACCAGTAGCTCACTAAATTCAAACGTTTTCATCAAATATAACATAGAATGCTATATTTATCTTTTATAAACACGTCTATATATATTGCCGTATTGAGATATTTACATATTAATTTTTATGTGAATGTTTACATAAAAATGGATCAGCAATGAGAGTAAGTCCTGTGGCATGGGCAGCCAATGATTTGGAGTTCAAGTATCTTTTGAAGATGGCAGAAGAGACTGCGGCATGCTCACATAATCACCCAGAGGGAATAAAGGGTGCGCAGACTGTTGCATTAGCGATTCAATATGGTATTGAGCTGCCTTGCTATCATCCCAATCTCACGCAGGAGCATGTAAAGGAACTGGTTGAGTCCTGTGCTAAATATGCGGGGTATGACATCAACATCAAAAAGGAGGATGTGATTAATCGTTTTGATGAGACATGTCAAGGAACGGTTCCTGTTGCTCTATGGATTATAGGGAATAGCACTTCTTTTGAAGATGCTGTTCGCAAAGCTGTTAGTTTGGGAGCAGATGCCGATACGCTCGGAGCAATAGTTGGGAGTATCGCTGAAGCCATATGGGGAATACCCAAGGAAATGCAGCTGGAGATTATGCATTACCTTCCCTCAGACATGAAAAGGGTTGTACTTCAGTTCTTCAGACGATATATCATGGATAGCATTCTTGTTGCTGGTTATGGTGACGAGGGGGCAGCAATTGACTTGATTCCTGAAGATTGATAAATAATAATTTGATATGACTCGACAACATATAGTATTTCTGACTGGTGCGGGCGTTAGTGCTGAAAGCGGATTGAGTACATTCCGTGGCAAGGATGGCATGTGGACTAATGAGGAGTGGGTTCACCTGGCCAGTACGGATGCCCTCTATAATGAGACCCAGAAGTGTCTTGATTTCTATAATTGGAGGCGGAAAAAGCTGGCCGAGGTGGAGCCGAACGACGCTCACCGCATGATAGCAGAGCTGGAGAAAGAGCATGAGGTGACGGTCATCACGCAGAATGTAGATAACCTGCATGAACGGGCTGGCTCGACGCGGGTCATCCATCTGCATGGCGAACTGAGCAAAGTCTGCTCGATGGATAACCGCACGACATGCGTAAAGGAATATCCGCTGACAACGCCCATCAGGGTGGGGGATAAGGCAGAGGACGGTTCGCAACTGAGGCCCTATATCGTGATGTTCGGTGAGTATGTTGACAGCATGAATGTTGCCATTGACATCGTGAGCAAGGCCGATATCTTCGTGGTCATCGGCACCTCGCTGAAGGTCTATCCGGCAGCAGGGTTCATCAACTACGCCCACCATGCAGTGCCTAAGTTCGTAATTGACCCAGGAGAGATGGAGCAATGCACGCATTTGGGCTTCACCCACTTCAAAACCACAGCCACTGAGGGTATGAAGATGCTGCTGGAGGCATTCAAGGAATTGTAATATATGGAGAATAATGACGAAGAAGGTTGGAACTAAGGTATGCCTGATACGTAACAAATACTAAAAATGTGATTTTTCTTTTAAGAAATAGTCGAAAAATGTGATTTATTTCTTAAATTTGCAGTCGAAAATGTGATTTTGCGATATGGAATTGCTTAAAAGAAAGATTGACAGATATCTTTTGGATTGGAAAAACAACCCAAAAAGGAAGCCGCTGA